>JGI24703J35330_11748375_pt1 | contig 14893 bp, 12 predicted proteins | sample TergutNt197P1_FD_35330 | JGI IMG/M metagenome (IMG submission 35330) | reverse complement strand
GTGTTTGAGTACAACGATTTCGCCTACTTCTTTTTCACAACCTTAGCTATTTTATTACAAAACGGTATGGAAGTCAATAGCTAAAGTGAAAATAATGCTTATTTTACTTCAGTTTTACGTTTTCATTTGATTTGAAGGTGACATTTTATTGAAAGGTGACGACTATCATCTAAAAACCGACATAAAAAAGAGCCTCTAGCTTGATGGGGCACTAGGGCTTAAATATAAAAGTGTTGCAAGACTAATTTTCTCCTGAGCTTTTTAGGGGAGCGTTCACTTATTGCTTCTTGTTCACTTGCTCTTTATAAAGCTCTAACCAACGCTTTAATTCTTTGTGGATAGCTTGGTATTCTTCGATGGTTTGAGCCTTAGCTAGTTTTTCTTCGTGCAAGATAACTGTCGCCATGATTGCATCTAATTGTGCCATCGTCCTGGCCTCCTCAAGTAAGATACTACAATTGTACAACGCATTGCGTGATAAGTCAAACGTTTATGTTCTAAAATTAAGATAACATCTTCAAAATCAAGCGCTCGCTTTCACTGTATTGCCACGCTGAACAAATTTGCAAAAAAATGAAGCTAGACTAGCTGAAAGCTATTCTAACCTCATCAACGTTCATCTTTAAACATTATTGACCATGTCTCAGTGGCTCATCGTGCGTTAAGCCGACTAAGTGCCATCCACGACTTGGTGCTGGCGTTGCTACAATTTCAAAATCAACAACACGGTTATTAACCGGAACAAATGCAAAGCGGAATTGTGTTGGAACGACAACCGCAAGTTCACGTAAATACTCCTGGAACTCCCAAACTGCATCTAAACGGTATCCCATTGGATCCATTGCTGCTTGTTCACCATCAATTCTTGCTAATAAAGCGTCCATTCTTTCACTCGTGTAACGAGAGCGGTTAAATCCTTGTGCTGGGCCAAAGAATCCAGCTGGACTTGGGTTTGTACCAAAGCTCCATGCATTGATTTGCACATCCCAGTCAGTATCATCAGTCTCAGTTGTGAATAACTGTCCCCACGCAACAAAGTCATAATCTCTAATGCGCAAGTAAATGCCTAATTCATTCCACTGTGAAATATGATACTGTTGTACCGCTTCTGTTGTTGCATTATCAGGAGATGAGAACGTAAATGTTAACTCAAGTCGCTCACCCGCTCTTGGGCTACCTTCTGGGAATGTACGGTAATCTCCATCCCACTCATACCCTGCCTCATCAAGTAAAGCATGGGCGGCGTCCATATCGTATGGCGGTCTTACAATATTTGGGTTATGGAAGTTTCGGTGAATTGGAGGAACAATGGTCGCTCCGTCCCATCTCAAGCCGAGGAAAAACGCATCACTGATTAGTTCAGTGTCAATTGATTTCCACATTGCCATACGCAAGTTGACATCAGACATTGGTGCATCTGGATCTAAAGCTGCACGACCTGTTGCTTGATCACCCTCAAAATATCCAACTCTAAACGTAATCGTATTGTAAGCCCAACCTGGTGCTTTTAGATAAGTTATATTTGTTAAGTGATCAAAATATGGGAAATTAGCCTCTGCAAATGTTGTTGCGATATCAACTGTTCCAGCTTCTAACTCTGCTCCGAGAAGATCTGGTGCGACACGACGCACTTCAACACCCTCTAAAACAGGTGCTCCCCAATAGTAATTTTCATTACGAGTAAATGTCATTGATTCTCCTGGAACAATAACAGCAGGGATAAATGGTCCAAAGCCAATCGCAGCCTCTGTACGCACATATGGAGAATCTTGCATTTCATCAATCGGGATGTCACGGAAAATATGATAAGGGAGTGGCTGTGTAAACACCGTGTTGCGAATTGGGAGAACGCCATCAAATTCAATCTCAAGCGTTAAGTCATCAATCACACGAATACCAGCAATATCATCTGCCTCACCTTCACGGAATTCATTAATTCCAACAATTCGATGTGAATTTTGCTGACCAAAACGAGTCGTACCAGATTCTGGATGAGCTAAAACTTCATAAGCAAACTCCCAGTCACGTGCGGTGTGTTGCACACCATCATGCCAATAGACACCATCACGTAAGAAGATCGTAATCGTTAAGCCATCATCTGAAATCTCAAAAGTTCGAACTGCTGTCCCCGTACCATCTGGGTCTAATAAGAAATCATCATCAACAGTGAACGTACTTCCTAAGAAGAATGTTTGAAGATGACTGTCATCAGCAGATAGCGACCAAATTGAATGCAAAATTCCACCAAATGGCGTTCCTGTTGCAACGACATAACGTAAAATTCCACCATCAATAACATCATATGATGACTGCTCAGAAGTTGGCATTGCGCGGTTAATCATCTCTGCAATGTGCGGTGGCACTAATGCCGTAACTGGATCATCAGCAGGTGGTTGCGCTGCACCGTTTGGCTCCTCAGTATCAGTGTCAGTAGACGGTGGTACTACCTCAGTGCCTGCCTCAGTTTCAGAAATATCAGTGTCACCATTTCCATCACATGCCATTAAGGTTAATGATAATAAAAGTGCCACTCCAAGTAGTGATAACAATATGCTTCTTTTTTTCATGCTTTTTCCTCCTCGAATTAATCTTCCCAAATGGTCAGTCGGTTAGTTTTGAGAGATAGTTTTGCGCATAATTTCACTACTTTTCAGTTGCCAATTATTTGCACAAAACTATCTCTCAAAACCTCCTCTAAATCACTTTAGAAGATCTTTATTCTTACTTTTAATAAAATGAAACTCTAGCCACGACGTAATCTTGCATCAGTTGCACGCTCTAGCGTTTTTCCAACTGCATTGATTGAAAACATCAGAACTAAAACAAAGATGGCAGCAGGCATCCAAATCCACCAGCGATGTTGCATAACAACGATTGTACTTGCAGATGCAATGAGTGAGCCTAAACTTGGATGATCAAAAGGAAAACCAAAGCCTAGGAATGTCAGCCCTGTTTCAATCCCAACATTTGCTGCTGCTGAGAGGGTCAAGTTAACAATAATTAATGAACTAATATTGGGTAATAACTCTTTGATAACAATCTTCAAATGAGGTGTTCCAACTGTCTTAGATGCTTGGATATACTCAAGCTCCTTTTCTTGAAGTGAGTTTGCACGAATCAATCGCAACGTTCCGACCCAACTAAAGAATGTCATCACAGCAATAAATCTAAATAAACTAAATCCAGGAACAACTGCTAAGATGGCAATAATCATAACAAGTGTTGGCAATGTTGCGATGAAATCAACAATCCTCATCATAATGTTATCGAATCGGCCACCAAAATAGCCTGTAATAAGACCGAGTGAAATCCCAATAAAATTGGATAATACTGTTACTGCAAGGGCAACTGCAAGTGAGTTTCCTGCACCGACTGCAAGGAGTGAAAAGACATCACGCCCCGCACCTTCTGTTCCAAGCCAATGCGTTGATGATGGTGGTTGATTAAGCCTGCGTGGATTAACAGTTAGCATGTATTCACGATCAACGAAGAAAGGTGCTATGATAATAAAAAGTAGGGCAATGGCTAAAATTACAAGCGCAAACATCGCACCGGGATCACGCACAAATTCACGTTTTACAATGACAAACATTGACATTTCATTTCTTGGTTTTTTCTGATTTGATTTTTCTAACATGATCTCATACCTCCTAATCAATCTCAATTCTTGGATCAACGATCATCATGATTACATCAGATAAAAATGACCCGAAGAGCGTGGCTGCTCCGAACAAGAGTACAAGGGCGATCATCACCGAAAAATCTCGACCTGTAATAGACTCAATAAGCAAGGTTCCCATACCAGGGATACTGAACACGCGTTCGATTAAAACTGTCCCTCCAATTAAGAAAGCAATTTGGAATCCAAGAGCAGATGCGATTGGAAGCAATGAATTTCTTAAAACATGCTTATTAAACAAGCGTGATTCAGTTGCTCCTTTTGCTCTTACAGTCAAAACAAATTCTCGACTTTTCATGTTAATAATGAGCGCTCGCAAGTTTTGAACGGTTCCAACGGTGCTAACCAAGGCGATTGACAAAGCAGGTAAAATTAAATGCTGAAACCTACTCCAAGTGTAAGCAAAGCCCATTCCACGATACATCCCAGGTGCAACACTTCCCCCTGTTGGGAGCCATCTTAAATTAAATCCGAAAATGAATAAGAAGACGAGTCCAACAACCATGATCGGTAAGCCGAAACCAAGGTAAGTATAAAAGGTAATCAGCTTATCTTTCCACGTTCCATCATGGCGTCCAGAAATGATGCCAAGTGGTATTGAAACAGCATACATCACAATGAGGACAAAAAGAGAAAGTCTGATCGTATTTGGGGCGCGTACTGCAATGAGGTCAATGACGGGTACCCTAAACTGCCATGAACGACCAAAATCAAAGCGCGTAAAGATGCCAACCATCCAGTCCCAATATTGAAGGTGCCATGGGTTATTTAAACCAAGCTCTTCTCTCATCATTTGTACTTGTTCATAAGAGATGTCTGGATCGATTAATCCTGTTAAAGCGTCTCCTGGCATCAACTGAGCAATAATGAAAACAACGATACTTAAAATAAAGAGTTGAGGAATCATAATGAGAAAACGTTTAAGTGTAAATTTCCACATCTTACTTCACCTCTTTCAACATAGCAACAGCATGCGTTTCTGAAATTTTTCTTAATGGATATGCCAACCCTTCTTCATCAAAATACTCTTTTGATAAAGATTCAAATTCTGCATTCACTTTGCGACGGTTTGCCATGAGTTCATGACGCATACGCGGGTCTGTACTCGGAATTGCACCTAACAGGCGTTTTGTATAAATGTGCTGCGGATTTTCAAAAATATCATCGGCAGTCCCATCTTCTACAAAGCGACCTTTATACATAATTCCAATGTGATCGCACATATATCTAACAATTCCTAAGTCGTGGCTAATGAATAGATAAGTTAGCCCGAGTTCTTTTTGAATCTCTTTCATGAAGTTTAACACTTGTGCTTGAACGGATACATCTAGTGCTGAAACTGGCTCATCTGCAATAATTAACTTTGGCTTTAAAGCAATGGCACGAGCAATCCCGATTCTCTGTCTTTGTCCACCTGAGAACTCATGTGGATACTTATAAATGGTCTCTGGGCTTAAACCGACGATTGCCAATAATTCTTGAATGCGTTCGTATTCTTCTTCCCTCGTTAATTTTTCAAAATTGCGAAGGGGTTCTGCTATAATATCTAGCACCCGCTTTTTTGGATTAAGAGATGAAAATGGATTTTGAAAAATCATTTGAACATCTCGTGATGCTTTTTTTCTTAAATCCAATTTTTGACCTTCAAATAAAATTTCGCCACTGGTAATGTGATCAAGGCCGATAATCGCGCGTCCTGTCGTTGTTTTACCAGATCCTGATTCACCAACAACACCATACGTTTTACCCGCTTCAATGTTAAAAGTCAATCCATCAACAGCTCTGACATGGCCAACAACTCTTCTAAACATTCCCTTTCTAATTGGAAAGTGTACTTTTAAGTCTTTTAATTCAATCATTAGCTGTCACCTTCCTGTGGGAAATAGAAATGTTGATGGCATGAGCAACGGACAAAATGCCCAGGCTCTACCTCTTTTAATTCTGGCTCTTCGTCATGAGCTGAATCTGCAATCCAGTCCATTCTACTTTTGAAGCGACACCCTTCTCTTGGTATCAATGGTAAAGAAGGAACAACCCCTTCAATAACGTGTAATTTTTCATCCATGCTTGTAATGGTTGATGGCATTGATTTTAGCAATGAACGCGTATATGGATGCCGTGGATTTTCCATAACCGAGTAAATATCACCAATCTCAACAATTTGTCCAGCATACATCACTGCTACGCGATCAGCCATTTCTGCTACAACACCAAGGTCATGGGTAATTAAAATGATACCTGCACCAAGGTCATCTTTAAGATCTCTAATTAAATCTAAAATTTGTGCTTGGATGGTCACATCAAGTGCAGTTGTTGGTTCATCGGCAATTAACAAATCTGGGTTGTTAGCAATCGCCATGGCAATGACTACCCGCTGCCTCATTCCACCCGATAGTTGATGTGGGTATTGAATATAAACGCTTTCAGCCTGATGTATCCCTACTTTTTCTAGTAGTTCCATGACTCTATTTTTAAGCTTTGTTCTAGAGATTGATCTATCATGTAAATAAATGACCTCTGCAATTTGTTCACCAATTCTAATTAACGGATTTAAAGCCGATAGGGAATCTTGGAAAATCATTCCCATTTCTTTTCCTCTAAGCTGGGTTAATCGTTGTGGTGTTGCAGTAACAATATCTTCTCCTTTAAACTCAACTTGCCCTTCCACTTTAGCACGCGTATGGAGTTTCATAATGGAGTACGCAAGCGCACTTTTGCCACATCCTGATTCCCCAACGATTGCTAGTACTTCCCGTTTGTTTAGAGTTAATGTGACATCATCTACTGCAGCGTAGTAATTATCTTTAACTCTAAACGATGTCTTTAGATTTTTAAGTTCTAACAACACATCTGCCATAATCAATCCTACCTTCTAAAATATCATATTTTTTAAAAACATTTTAAGCGAGGAGGGCGACCGTTTTTAAAAGATTTTAAATAAGATACCATAAAATGTGATCATTTGCAAGTAGTATTTTGAAATTATTGTCAATGTAACCGCTTTTAAACGAGTGTTTAGATGACAAAATTTGACATTTTTGTTGGCGATTTAATATTTGCCTTCCTTCTACTTATATATGCGATTACTGTAGGACAGATACCTATTTTATTTGAAATATTTCAAAAAGCTGAAAAATCGACAGAATATTCTGACGATCTTCAAAGTGGTGCAAGTTATTTTAATTCTCTCGGCATGTCTAACCACGCTTTAATATCAGCGATGACCGATGACACACAGCCCGCTTCAAATGGCGATTTTAAATGCCCAAGCTTGACTAATTCGACAAATGATTTGCTGCCTCCAACATGACATAATGCCAAATAATCTTCCCATGCACGCGCGTCTTTGTTCATCATGCGCATCCAGAATTGTAAGGCGCAGATCTGTGCTAATGTGTAGTCAATGTAATAGAATGGCGATGCAAAAATATGTCCTTGCTGATGCCACCATCCTCCTCGTTCTAGGTAGTCGCAACCTTCATAATCTTTATGTGGCAAATACTGTTTTTCAAGACGACGCCACTCTGCTTTACGCTCAGCCTTTGTTGCAGTCGGGTTGTCGTATACAAAGTGCTGATATTCATCGACTAATACACCATATGGGATAAATGTAATGGCACTCGCTAGATGAGAGTATTTGTACTTCTCTACATCTTCTCCAAATAAGGTATCCATCCATGGCCAACAGAAAAATTCCATACTCATGGAGTGAATCTCGCAACTTTCGTAAGTTGGAAACGCTAATTCAGGAATTTCAATGTGGCGTGATTGATACACTTGAAAAGCGTGACCAACTTCATGGGTTAACACGTCAATATCACCAGATGTACCATTGAAATTAGAGAAAATAAATGGTGCTTTATAATCACTAATATACGTACAATAGCCACCGCCTTGTTTTCCGTCTTTGTTGACGAGGTCTAGTAATTCTTTTTCAACCATAAAATCAAAGAATTCCTTTGTTTGGGGGGAAAGTTCAGCATACATGTTAACACCTTGTGCTAAAATCCAAGCTGGGTCGCCTTTTGGTGTTGCATTTCCTGATTCAAATTCAAATTGAAGGTCGTAGTAGCGAAGTTTATCTAGTCCTAAGCGCGTGCGTTGCTTTTCGTAAATGTCAGTCGCCACTGGCACAATCGTGTCGCGAACTTGCTTGCGGAAATTTGCTACATCAGTCGGGGTATAGTCTGTACGTTTCATGCGGACATAGCCTAATTCTGTGAAGTTGTTAAATCCAAGCTTCTTTGCGATTTTAGCACGTGTTTTTACCAATTGGTCGTAAATATCATCAAGTGTTTCTTCATGCTCAGTGAAAAATTCATAGCGTGCCGTTAAAGCGGCTTCTCTTACGCTGCGATCTTTGTCTTGCGAGAATTTTGCTAGTCCAGGCAGTGTGTATTCCTCACCTTGGAATGGGATTTTCGCAGAGGCTATTAGTTTGCTGTATTCGCTTGAAAGGCGGTTTTCTTCTTGCAAGTCAGCAATAATTTCAGGTGAAAACGCTCTTTTTTCGCATTCAATGAGTTTGAAGAATTGTGTCCCTAGTTCAGCTTCTAGCTCTTTTTTGAATGGGCTAGTTAGGAGTGCATCGTAAAGCAAAGAATTTAATTCATCATAAAGCGGTCCTGCTTCATCCCAATACGTGTTTTCACCATCATAGAATTCATCACGGGTATCAATTGAATGGCGCGTGCTAGCTAATGTTCCCATCGTTGAAACATAGCTACGTTCTTTGTTGATTTTCCCAAATATTTCTAGCTGCCCAGTTGCGTCGTTGGCATCCTTAAAGGCCTCAAGCAAAACCATTATTTTTTCCTTTTGGGCATCAAAATCTGGACGTTCGTACTTAAAGTCATGAAACTTCATCTCTTTCCTCTCCTTTATATTTAACGCTTTATATGATTATAAACCATTGTCCTACTTAAAGTCAACTAAAGCGTATCCTTGAGGTGTAATTTTTCGATACCTTTACTTCAACCTCGCTTCAAGTTCGGCTTTTAACGCTTCATAACCAGGTTTCCCCAATAAGGCGAACATGTTTTTCTTATAAGCCTCCACACCAGGTTGATCAAAAGGGTTAACGCCTAAAAGGTACCCGCTCATCGCACATGCTTTTTCAAAGAAGTAGACGAGGTATCCAAAGGCGTAAGGGTTCATTTCTGGCACTTCAACAATCAAATTAGGAACACCACCATCAACATGCGCTAATATCGTGCCTTGAAACGCCTTTTTGTTCACAAAGTCAACCGTAGAACCAGCTAAATAGTTTAATCCATCTAAATCTACATCTTCTGCTTCAATCGTTAAATCAAATCGCGGTTTAGTAACTTGAATAACAGTTTCAAACAAATCGCGACGCCCTTCTTGGATGTATTGCCCCATTGAATGCAAATCTGTTGAGAAGCTAGCTGATGCTGGGAAGATTCCTTTTTGATCTTTACCATCTGACTCGCCAAATAATTGTTTCCACCATTCGCTAAACATCATCAATGACGGTTCGTAATTAATTAACATCTCAATTGTATAACCTTTCGCATATAACGCATTTCTTAAAACAGCATATTGATAAGCTTCATTTTCCGCTAATTCAGCATTGGCATAACGCGCCATCGCATCCGCTGCTCCTTGCATCATGTCGCTAATATTCACTCCTGTTGCTGCAATAGGTAATAAGCCAACTGCAGTTAAGACAGAGAAACGCCCACCGACATTATCTGGCACGACAAATGTTTCAAATCCTTCACTATCAGCGAGCGTTTTAAGTGCACCAACCGATGCGTCAGTCGTTGCATAAATTCTCTTAACTGCCTCAACTTTGCCTACCTTCTCTATCAGCAGTTTCTTGAAAATACGAAAAGCAATCGCTGGTTCAGTTGTTGTGCCTGATTTAGAAATGACGTTAATCGAAAAAGATTTCCCATTTAAGTAGTCGATCAATTCTTTCATATATGATGAAGAAATATGATGCCCCACGAAAATAATTTCTGGTGCTTTGCGTTCTGCTTTATCTAGCATGTTATAAAAATGATGATGAAGTGCTTCAATGGCAGCCCTTGCACCTAAGTACGAGCCCCCGATGCCAATAACAAGCAAGACATCTGAATCAGCTTGGATTTTTGCTGCTGCTGCTTGAATTCGCGTAAATTCTTCTGAATCATAGTTAGAAGGCAAGTTAACCCAGCCTAAAAAATCACGACCTGCACCCGTCCCATTATGAATCGCATCATGTAAAACTTTAACAACTGCTGCGCGCTGGGCCAACTCGTGTCCGCCAATAAACTGACTTGTATTACTATGATCTAAATTTAAAAACTTTGACATGATTGATACCACCTTTAATCTATATGTCCCCATTATCTTTTGCCTGTTGAATCCAAGTTGCCATCTGTTTCTTAATCGCACTAAAGCCACTTCTCGTTTCAAAGCTACTAGCCCCCAATCTGCGCCTGCTTTCTGCCCCTCGGTGAAACCTTAATACCACTTGTTTCCCACCTGGTTTAATCCTCAGAATCTTCACTTTAACGGGTTGACCGATTTTAAAGAATCTATTCGGATTTTCACTTTCTAGCTTGTCAAGTTCTGATGTATGAACAAGCCCGCTACATGTATCGTTTAGCTTAATAAAAATGCCATATGGTTGCACGCCTGTGATGTGTCCTTCAACGATTTCCCCTTCTTTAAACTGATCATTTTTTTTCATAATGCTCACCTATAATGTGCCGATGAATCGTTCTAATCCATCGAGTCCAGCAGTGAGGGTCTTCATTTCTACACAATAGCTGATACGAATATGGTCATCTGCTTCAAAACAAATCCCTGGAACTAAGGCAACAGCCTCAGCAAGGACTAGCTTTTCACAAAATTCCCACGACTTCAACCCATATTTTGCAATGCTTGGAAAAATGTAGAAAGCGCCTTCTGGTTCTGGAAATTCAAGTCCCATTTTAAGCAAGCGCTCGGCAACATAATCACGGCGCAACTGATATGACTGGACCATCGCCGTCACATCATAGTCAAGGGCTGTTATCCCACCATATTGAACGAAGGTATTCGCCGCAAGTACCATGTATTGGTGTACCTTCATCGCTTCACGGATAAACCATAAAGGACCCATTAAATAGCCTAGTCGCCACCCTGTCATCGCATAAGGCTTTGAGAAACTTTGACACACGATGATGTAGTCACGAATATCCTGATATTTCGAAAATCCTAGTCGGCGTTTCGTATAAACAAGTTGGTTATACACTTCATCACTAATGACAAAAAATTGATGTTTTTTAACGGCTTGATAAACGACTTCTAGCGATTCATCCGAAAGTATTGTTCCTGTTGGATTGTTGGGGGATGTTAAAATAATTACTTTTGTTTTTTCAGTAATGGCAGCATCTAGCATTTCTTTTTCGAGCTGAAAATTATTTTTTGAAATATCAATGTTTACCATTTTTCCACCAGCGAATGTGACTACATTTTTATATAAGGGATAAGTCGGTATTAAGTTAATCACTTCATCCCCTGGGTTTAGCATCGTCATTAAGGCGACTGTTAAAGATTCAGTTGCACCCGTGGTCACTACGATTTCAGCCGGTTCATAGCTCACGTTGTTCAGGCGGGTTTCGTAAGTCGCAATTTTCTGGCGTAATGTTTCATTGCCGTAGCTTAGACCATAACTCGTTTTTCCTGATTCAAGAGCATGCGCCGTACTTTGTTTAATTTCAGTCGGTGTGTCAAAATCCGGTTCACCAAGTGTTAACATATGCGCAGCACCCAACTCCAGTGCTCTGAGGCTAAATTTTCTAATCAAGCTCTCCTCGGCTTTTCTTAACCGATTATTTAATAGTTTTTCCACATGAGACACCACCTGTACGATAAGTCGGAAGTCAAAGGTAGGAGGTTGAATTGATTTCCTGTTTAATATTTTATCAAATACCCTCTTCATTCGCAAGGAAAAAGATGGCATTGGGTAAATTTTTTTCATTCCCACTTTAATTTTAAAGTCGTTTCTGGTAAAATATAAGGTTATATATCAAGCTATTTCAAAATTAAAGGCGGTGTTTCAAATGGATAGAAATTTAGATACAAAGTACGACCATTTAAAAGTTGAGGCAGGCAAATATGAGTATTGGCTTGAGCAAGATTGCTTTAAAGCTGACCCAACTAGCGAAAAACCAGCATATTCGGTCGTCATCCCACCGCCTAATGTGACTGGAAAATTGCATTTAGGCCATGCGTGGGATAATTCCTTACAAGATATTATCGTTCGTATGAAGCGCATGCAAGGATTCGACACCTTGTTCCTACCTGGGATGGACCACGCTGGCATTGCAACCCAAGCCAAGGTTGAGGAACGCCTCCGTGCAGATGGAATTTCTCGCCACGACTTAGGCCGGGAAAAATTCTTGGAGAAATCTTGGGAATGGAAAAACGAATATGCCGTTCATATTAAAGAGCAATGGGCGACTTTAGGGCTATCTTTAGATTATTCAAAAGAGCGCTTCACACTAGATGATGGACTAACAGCTGCTGTAAAAAAAGTTTTTGTCGATCTCTATAACAAAGGGCTCATTTATCGTGGAGAGCGTATTATCAATTGGGATCCCGCTGCCCAAACCGCTTTGTCTGATATTGAAGTTATCCATAAAGAAGTTGAAGGTGCTTTCTATTATTTTAAATACATGATCGAAGGAACAGACGAATTTTTAGAGGTGGCAACAACTAGACCAGAGACCATGTTCGGCGATGTTGCTGTTGCTGTTAACGCTAATGATGAACGTTATCAGCATGTCATCGGAAAAAATGTTTTAATTCCTGGTAACGGGAAGGTAATCCCTGTTATTGTGGATGATTATGTTGACATGGACTTTGGAACAGGAGTTGTAAAAATCACACCTGCTCATGATCCCAATGATTTTGAAGTTGGAAATCGTCATGATTTAAAGCGCCCAAATTGTATGAATCTAGATGGCTCAATGAATGAGCTGGCAGGTATTTATAACGGCATGGACCGTTTTGAAGCAAGAAGAAAGCTGGTTGCTGATTTAGAAACAGCTGGTTTAGTCGTAAAAACCCTCAAGCATGTTCATTCAGTTGGTCATTCTGAACGGACAGACGCCATTGTTGAACCTTATTTATCAACACAGTGGTTCGTTAAGATGGAGGAATTAGCAAAGCGCTCAGTCGAAAATCAAGCCAGCGATAATAAAGTTCATTTCGTCCCTAACCGCTTTGAACACACCTTCTTACAATGGATGGAAAATGTTCATGACTGGTGTATTTCTCGCCAACTCTGGTGGGGTCATCAAATTCCAGCTTGGTATCATAAAAAAACAGGTGAGGTTTATGTGGGAACAACTGCACCAACTGACGGGGAAAACTGGACACAAGATGAAGATGTACTTGATACCTGGTTTTCATCTGCACTGTGGCCATTTAGCACCATGGACTGGCCTGATGAAGAGGCTGATATGTTTAAAGCCTACTTCCCAACTTCAACCCTCGTAACAGGCTATGACATTATTTTCTTCTGGGTCTCTCGCATGATCTTTACTAGCTTGGAATTTACAAAAAAGCGCCCTTTTGAGCATGTCTTAATCCACGGCTTAGTACGAGCTGAAGATGGCAAAAAGATGTCTAAATCTTTAGGAAATGGTGTTGATCCACTAGATGTTGTTAAGCAGTACGGTGCCGATAGTCTGCGCTACTTCTTAACAACTAACGTTGCACCAGGTCAAGACTTGCGTTATAGTGAAGAAAAAGTTGAATCCACTTGGAACTTCATCAATAAAATTTGGAACGCCTCAAGATTCACCATCATGAACTTAGCTGGCATGACTGCTAATGACGTTAACTTTGAAGGGCGCACCTTTAACATCGCCGATAAATTTATCCTCGCACGGCTAAATGAAACCATTAAATCGGTGAACTACAACGCTGAGAAATTTGAATTTGGCGAAGTAGGGCGCTACCTATATGGCTTTATCTGGGAAGATTTCTGCTCATGGTACATCGAAATGGCAAAAGTACCTATGGCTGGAACTGATGAAGGAGCTAAAGTAACAACCCGTATGGTACTGGCCTACACACTAGAATCCATCCTAAAACTGTTACACCCATTTATGCCGTTCGTAACAGAAGAAATCTATGGTCTAATTTCAGGCGTAGACGGCTCAATCTCAGTAAGCGCTTGGCCGAAAGAGCAAGTATTCTTTGAAGATCCATATGCCGTAGCTGATTTCACCCTCATTTCAGACATTATCAAACAAGTTAGAAACATCCGTGCCGAAGTTGATGCACCAATGAGCAAAGCCATCCGTATATACATTGATGTAAAAAATGAGCGGAACTTGGGCATGCTAAAAAGCAATGCTGCCTATTTGGAGCGATTTTGTAACCCTTCTGAATTAACCATTGATACTTCGCTTACTTTAGCTGAGGAAACCATGTCAGCAGTTGTAACTGGGGCTAGTATCCTCTTACCGATGGATGGTCTTGTTAATATCGAGGCTGAAATAAACCGTCTAAGCGCTGAGGCTAAAAAATTAGAAGCAGAAGTTAAACGTGGCACCTCCAAACTTGCCAACGAAAAATTCGTGAGCAAAGCCCCTGCCCACTTGGTTGAAGAAGAAAAATCCAAGTTGCTTGATTACGAAACCAAACTAGCAGAGGTTAAAACAAGGCTTGAAGATTTGAAAAAGTAATGTTATATGAGGTGAAACAACATGATCATTAACCTACCTGATGATTACATTGATGATTTAAATATCCGTATGACCCACCATTCAACGGCATTAGAGGGGAATACTTTAACACTTGATGAAACGCGGGACTTACTTCTTGAAGGTATAACACCTACTCGGTCAGTCAACATCCGAGAAATCCATGAAGTGACAAGTAATGCACGGGCCCTTAAAGAAGTCATTAAAAGTTTAAAAAATAATGAGCCGTTTTCAGAAATGCTCATCTTACGCATGCACTATTTTATTGGTGAAAGTACCGTCACTTTTCCAGGTGAGTACAAAAAAGTAAATAACTTTATTGTTGGAAGTAATTTTGAAACAACCCCAGCAAATCAAGTTGCATACGCCATGAACGAATGGATAAAAAGCACGAGAGAAATTCTAAAATTGAATGATAAGCGCGAATTTTTCAAACAACTGGCTAAAAATCACATTGAATTCGAAAAAATTCATCCTTTTAGTGACGGGAATGGTCGTTGTG
>JGI24703J35330_11748376_pt1 | contig 14895 bp, 12 predicted proteins | sample TergutNt197P1_FD_35330 | JGI IMG/M metagenome (IMG submission 35330) | reverse complement strand
TCACACCGCCCCATAGCGCGGTTGCCATGGGTGCGGCTCCGAGCGGAAGCCCGGGATGGCCGCTGTTTGCGGCTTGTACCGCATCTGCACTCAAAAAGCGCAATGTGTTTACTGTATTGTCGTTTACTATTTTCATTTAGGCACGCCCTCCCAGTCTTTGAGGAAGCGTTCGATACCGCTGTCGGTAAGCGGATGGTTTAGCATTTGCACAAAGCATGGGTATGGAATGGTGGATATATGCGCACCGAGACGCGCCGCAGAAATCACATGTATCGGATGACGGATGCTGGCGGCGATGATTTCTGTCTCAATGCCATGTACATCGAACACGTCCGAAATCTCCTCAATCAGATTCATACCATCCATGCCTATGTCGTCGAGGCGACCCAAAAACGGGCTGACATATGTCGCTCCTGCACGCGCCGCAAGAAGTGCCTGTACAGTAGAAAATATGAGCGTTACATTAGTCTTTATACCCTTAGCGGCAAGTTGTTTTGTGGCCTTTAAACCGTCTGCCGTCATGGGGATTTTAATAACTATGTTCTTATGAATTTTTACTAATTCAAGTGCTTCTTTTACCATACCATCGGCTTTTGTGTCAATTACCTCTGCACTAATCGGGCCGTCTACTATGGTGGTGATTTCTTTTACAACTTCTGCAAAATCGCGCCCCTCTTTTGCAATCAAAGATGGGTTGGTTGTCACGCCACAGATTACACCCCACTCGTTTACCTCGCGGATATGCGACACATTTGCGGTGTCAATAAATAATTTCATGAAATTTCTCCCTTCACCTCTTAGTTTACCCTCATTATAATATTAAAGTTTGTAACATACAAGAGCATTAGATGGGGCATGTTAAAACAGAAAGGAGTTGCGAAATGAGTTGGAATTTTGAGCATACGTATTCGGAGTTGCCCGAAATATTTTTTAGGGAACAAAAGCCCGAAGTCGCACCCGCACCAAAGATGGTGATTTTTAATGAAGAACTGGCGGCAGACTTGGGGCTAAACTCGGATGAGCTAAAAAACTCACCCGAGATATTTGCAGGTACGGTATTGCCGCATGGCGCGAAGCCTTTGTCACAAGCATATGCGGGTTATCAGTTTGGGCATTTTGCGATGCTCGGCGATGGACGGGCTGTTTTGCTGGGAGAACATATCACGCCCGATGGACGCAGGTTTGATATACAACTAAAGGGGTCGGGGCGCACGCCTTTTTCCAGAAACGGTGACGGCTATGCATCGTTATTGCCTATGCTAAGGGAGTATATCATCAGCGAAGCGATGCACGCACTTGGGATTCCGACCACACGTTCTCTGGCCGTTGTCCTCACGAGGACGGATGTTTTTCGCGAAAAAATCTTGCAGGGGGCTGTTTTGACGAGGGTGGCTTCGAGCCATATCAGAGTTGGCACATTTGACTATGCATCGGCTTTTGGAACGCGAACAGATTTACAAGCACTTGCAGACTACAGCATATGGCGACATTTCCCGGAAATACAAGATACCGAAAACAAGTATTCGCTCTTTTTGAAAAAAGTCGCGGAGCGTCAGGCGGCTCTGGTCGCAAAGTGGCAACTCGTCGGCTTTGTCCATGGCGTAATGAACACCGACAACATGTCAATATGTGGCGAAACAATCGACTACGGCCCATGTGCGTTTATGGACACCTACGACCCCGACACCGTTTTTAGCTCCATCGACACAGAAGGTCGCTATGCATACAAAAATCAACCCAAAATCGGCGCGTGGAATCTGTCACGGCTTGCCGAGGCATTGCTTCCCATAGCATCGACAGGTGACGCAATCAAACACTATCACGAATGCTATAAAAAAAATTGGCTAAACGGAATGCGAGCCAAAATGGAAACCCCAATCGAAGAAACATTAAGCAAAATGGAACAGGACAAATCGGATTACACCAACAGCTTTAGCCATTTGAAGCAAAACCCAAAGGTCATCCCAAGAAATCATAAAGTAGAAGAAGCACTCGCCGCCGCAGGGCAGGGCGATTTTTCTGTAATGCATAAGCTGCTGGCAGCCTTAAAAAATCCCTATATACACTCCGAAGAATACTCACACCCTCCCACCGCAACCTGCTGTAACTACAAGACTTTTTGCGGGACGTAATATGCGGCATAAGGCAGTGAGAATCAGGGTCGGAGCGGTTCAGACCAAAACATCTTTTTGGCGTGTGGGGAGTTGCCGACAGTTGACAATATATAAAAGATGTTGTAAGATTGTGCAATGAAGCTGACAGAAAAAGAACTGGAAATAATGTCTGTTATGTGGGAGAGCAAGGACTCCTTGACGGCCAACGAAATTGTTGAATCATCAAGCAAGCGAACTTGGAAGGAAGGTTCCATATATATTTTTTTAGCTATGCTTGAGAAAAAGGGCGCGATTGTCCCGGACAAATTTAAGCCCACCGTCACGAAAAATGCGAAAACCTACAAACCCACGCTAACCTATGAACAGTACGCTGTTTCCTACATCAGAAAATCAGGGATAACCCTAGACGTTCACGCTCTTATCGAACACCTCCTCGCAACAGAGAAAGGATAGAGTGTATGGGCGTTGTCTTTCACCATCTTATCTCCCTTTATTCATTTATGATGGGAGTGTTGTGGTTTAGTGCGTTCATTTTACTGGGAGTTTTGATGAGGAAATTAAAATTTCCCATCAAGTTTTCGGTTGCACCGCTGTTGCTGTTACTTGTCTTTAGCATAATGAGGATGTTTGTTGCAGTGACCATTCCCGACACGGTGGTTGTTTTTTCGGAGACATTGTATCCGGCAATCGTGAATGTATTAATGCGCGAATTTTTTTCGATTAGCATTCTTCATGTATTGGTTTGCGCTTGGGTTATGGGGACGGTTTGGCTTTCTGCGAGGTATTTTTACAAGTACATCAGCAATTTTCGCCCCATTTTGAATCGGCTGGGGAGTTATGAACGCGACGAATACGCAGAATCGCTATTGGCAGATATAATCGGCTCGGACAAGCACTTTTGCGTGTTCCGAAACGGCGGTTTTAGGACAGCGGCGGCCACGGCATTTAGGCCACATATCATTTTGCCTAAGGTGGAGTTTTCGCCGGACGAGTTGCGCGTAGTCCTGTTGCACGAATGGAAGCACATACAAGACAAAGACTATTTGACCGACATGGTCGTTGACGTAATATGTTGCGTCTTTTGGTGGAATCCACTGGTATATGTTTTAAGAAGCAACTTCCGTTTTGTTACGGAACTAAAGAGTGACCAGTTTGCGGTGTCAAACAAGACTGATTTTCGGCATTACCTAATGGGACTGCAACTATTGGACGGCACAAAAAACAACGAGGCCACAGAAGAAGGTTTGGAATGCGGTGCGATAAAAGCACTAACTCGCGACGGCGACGGATTAGCCGACAGGCTTAGAATCCTAGCCATGCGCGGCGAGTCTCGCAGCAAAATGCTCCTTACAAACATCTGCTATTCGATTTTGATTGTTGCGCTATTCATAGGCTCGTATATGTTTTTGGTTGTCCCAATGCATTGGGAATCCTCCTATATCCCTGTCTCTGCTTATGACTTTACGGAAGAGTACAGCGAAGGCGGCGGTATTTTCAGGGTGGAAGAACACTTCCTTGTCGATAATGAAAACGGCACGTTTTCACTTTATATTGATGGGATTTTTGTTATGTATGTGGACTATGATAGCGATTTTGTAAATTGGACACCTATTCGAGGGAGGTGAGAATGTGAAAAAGAAAGTAGTGGCATTTTTACTTATTTGCGCAGTGGCATTGTCATTTGCCCCTCCCGCAATAGCGACAACCATGCCTGTTGTGTCAATAGAACAGGAAATCGAAGTCGCGCCATTTTTTGAGATGACCCGAAATTATTTAAGAACCTATCACGGAGTACTCCAATTCCGCGTTTGGGGAATGACTAGCGGCAGATGGCTTACTGACTGGGCAGACATTTAACGCTCTAACATCCAAGGAGAATCCATGCAGACAAAAACAAAACAGAAAAAGCCGATAAACATATCGGCGGCGAGGTAGCAGTTTGCCAAGGAGCGATTTAATGCGTTCCTGTGTTTTCACCACAGTTACAAAAAGTCATCATAGCAATTTTAGAAGAAATCTCTTGTAGCGAATTTAGCTGCGAGGGATTTTTTTATTACAAGGGGGAATAGCCATGAATAAGAAACATGAAATAGGGGACGGCTTTGTAATAAAGTCCGAAGAGACGGAGCTATGCAAAAGCGCATTGTTGCAGATAAAAAACAAAAACGGCGAAAAGGCAATGGGAATGCCCGTCGGACATTATCTGACAATCGAAACAGGCATTTTGGAGTGTGGACGTAATGGCAGACTGGAAGAAGTTGCGAAAACCGTTTCTGAACATCTTGTCAAAATGATGAAAATTCCTGACGACGCGCCTGTCTTGGTCGTCGGCTTCGGCGAACGCAATATGATTACCAGTTGTCTTGGAGCGCGCGTTGTGGATAAAATTTTCGTAACAAGGCATCTTGTTGACGAAGCAAGAGAAAGCTTAGGAATAGAAGTGCGCCCCGTGTCCGTCATCACACCCGGCGTGACGGACTCAACAGGCATCAGTACCGCCGAAATCATCAAGAGCATATGCGACGCAACCAAGCCATCGTTGGTTATAACCATTGACTCTTTGGCGGCACAAGAAGCGTCCGGCCTTTGCTCAAAAATACAAATCCGCGACACAGGCATAACACTATCGTATGGGTCGCCGGAGAATCCAAACAAACAAGTCATAAACCCCGAGTATCTGGGGATTCCCATGGTTAGCATCGGCATCCCGACCGTTATAAATGCGGCAGACATTATCGTCGATGCGATGAATAGGGTTTTTCCCGACCGTGATACAGTGGATGCAGAGCTTCTTGAAAACATCCATCGGCTTTCAGACACAATGTTCGCGTCATCTTCGCCATACGTTGCCACAAAAGACATTGATGCCGCCATTCATTATTCTGCATATGTAATTTCTGCTGCCATAAACACAACCCTGTTTAAAGAAAACTGGCCACAAGCACCGTATAGCTGAGTGATGTTTGCTCATATCTTGCAAAAGCACATCAAGCGTTATCGTTGATGTGCTTTTATCGTTTTTTCTAAAGGGTGACCGTGCGGCTTGGTCGTAAGCGGGTTTACACAGTATTTCCGTTGTGATATACTCATCTTTGTCTGTAATATGAAGAAAATACTGGAGGGTGCGGAATATATGGCATCGGCAAAAAAACAAAAAAAGAGCAAAGTAGAGTTTATATCGGCCTGTGAGATGGAAAAGATGGATGATTGCAAGCTAAAGCTTACGATTACGGTAGGGTCGGAACGTTTTCGCGAGGGTCTGCAACATGCGTACAATCGTACAAAAAATTATTTTAATATGCCGGGCTTCCGTAAGGGCAAAGCCCCTCGCAAGATGATAGAGCAGATGTACGGACGCGACGTTTTCTATGAGGACGCGCTAAACTTTGTGTTGCCCGACGCATATGAGGCGGCATTAGATAAACATGAAATCGAGCCCGTATACCGTCCTGAAATCGAACCGGGAGAAATGAGCGAAAAGGACGGAGCGATTATTACGATTGTTACGTTTATCCGTCCCGAGGTAGAAATAGAAGAATATAATGGCCTAAAGTATCCCAACGCAGATTCGGAAGCAACAGAAGAAGATATAGAAAAAGCTCTAAAAGCGGAGCAAGAAAAAAACTCACGCCAAGTGAGTGTGAGCCGCTCTGCGGAAATGGGCGATGTAGTTACGATTAACTTTAAAGGATTTATGGACGGCGAGCCGTTTGAAGGCGGCGCGGGCGAGGAGCATGACTTGACACTTGGGTCAGGCCAGTTTATACCCGGGTTTGAGGAGCAAGTAGTCAGCCATGTGCCGGGCGACGAGTTTAATGTCGAGGTTACATTTCCCGAGGAGTATCACCACCCTGATTATGCGGGCAAGGCTGCGACATTCGAGGTTGAAGTGCTGGACGTAAAAGCAAATGAGTTGCCCGAGATTGATGACGAGTTTGCAGAAGACGTATCAGAGTTTGATACTCTCGAAGAGTTTAAGGCAGATTTGGCAAAGCGAATCACCGAAAGCAAAACTGCAAATTTGGAAAACAACAGACGCTCTCATATCATGAAAAAACTCATAGAAATTGCAAAGATGGATGTACCGGAAGAAATGTATCTCGGCCGCCTCGACGATATGATGAACGACTTTGCGCATAATATTCAAATGCGCGGCATGGATATAGAGAGTTATATGCGTTTTACACAGACTTCGGAAGAATCATTAAAGGCATCTTGGCGCAAACAGGCCGAAAACGATGTCACAGGGATGTTGGCTCTCGAAGCAGTAGCAAAAAAAGAGGATATAGCTGTCACAGACGAGGATTTTGAAAAGCGTGTAGCGGAGGCTTCCGGCAAGGAAGGCGATGACCTGGCAGAGCTAATCAAAGAAATGCATCCTCATCGCCGCAAAGAGCTGGAACGTTCTATCAAATGCGAAAAGGCTCTCGACCTGGTGATGGAAAAAGCAGTAGCGTCAGATGATGAACAATTTGAAGAAGAACTTACTGAAGAACAGGGGGAAAACTAAAATGCCAAACCTAGTACCTTATGTAATCGAACAGACCAGCAGGGGAGAGCGTTCCTACGATATTTATTCTCGTCTGCTAAAGGATAGGATTATCTTCCTCGGTGACGAGGTATCGGACGTGAGCGCGAGTTTGATTATCGCACAGCTTCTTTTCCTTGAGTCCGAGGACCCCGACAAGGATATAAGCCTGTATATCAACAGTCCCGGTGGCTCCATCACTGCCGGCATGGCGATTTATGATACTATGAATCATATCAAATGCGATGTCTCCACTATTTGTGTGGGTATGGCGGCAAGTATGGGTGCATTTTTGCTCTCCGGCGGCGCGAAAGGAAAACGCTTTGCTTTGCCTAACGCGGAGGTTATGATTCACCAACCGTCAGGGGGTATAGGACGTAGCCAGGCATCAGATTTCCAAATCCATGCAGAGCGCATTATCAAAATGAAGGAAAAACTCAATAATATATTGGCACAAAACACAGGGCAGTCCGTAGAAAAAGTCACAAAAGACTCCGACCGTGACAATTTTCTCTCCGCCCAAGAAGCCCTCGACTATGGTTTGATTGATAAAATCATAACCCGAAGGGAGTCTGCATAATGCCTGCAAAATTTGACTCCCGTAGTGTCGCAAGATGTTCTTTTTGCGGCAAACACCAAGACCAAGTAGACAAAATAATCGCAGGTGCAAATGTTTATATATGCGACCAGTGCGTGGATATGTGTTGCGGAATCTTGGACGAGAGTATGGAGGATTTGCCCGATTTTGACGAAACATTTAATCTGCCCAAGCCAAAAGAAATCAAGGAGTTCCTTGATGAATATGTAATCGGACAAGAGCGTGCCAAGGTTGCACTTAGTGTTGCTGTATACAATCACTACAAGCGTATTGCCATGGAGCATATGGGTGATGATACAGAGGTCGAGGTACAAAAGAGTAATGTTTTGTTAATCGGCCCTACAGGTGTGGGCAAAACACATCTTGCGCAGACACTCGCACGATTTTTACAGGTGCCGATTGCCATTTGTGATGCTACCAGCCTCACCGAGGCAGGCTATGTAGGCGAGGACGTAGAAAATATTTTGCTAAAACTAATCCAAGCCGCCGACTTTGACATAGAGCGTGCCGAGCGTGGGATTATTTATATTGACGAGCTGGACAAGATTTCTCGTCGTTCTGACAATCCCTCGATTACGCGGGATGTAAGCGGCGAGGGTGTACAGCAAGCATTGCTCAAAATCCTCGAAGGGACGGTTGCCTCTGTGCCTCCTCAGGGTGGACGCAAACATCCGCATCAGGATTTCTTGCAGATTGATACGACAAATATTCTTTTTATATGCGGCGGAGCGTTTGCCGGACTCGAAAAAATCGTAGAGCAACGCATGAATAAAAAGGTAATCGGCTTCGGAGCAGAGGTTAAGACCAAAGCAGAAAAAATCGCTGACGATATTCTGCAACATGCACAGCCGCGTGACCTTCATCGCTATGGGCTTATACCCGAGATGATTGGCCGCTTGCCCGTTATGGTGACACTAAACAATCTCGACGAGGACACACTTGTTTCGATTTTGAGCAATCCCAAAAACGCGCTCACCAAACAGTATCAATATCTCTTTGAGTTGGACCATGTATACTTGGAGTTTGAAGAAGATGCACTGCGTGCCATCGCCCAAAAAGCACTCGAACGCGAGACAGGCGCACGCGGTTTGCGCGCAATCTTAGAAAACATACTAACCGAAACCATGTACGACATGCCAAGCAACAACACTGTAGAACGCTGTATCATAACACGCGATACAGTAGAGTCTCAAAAGCCGCCCACAATAATAACAAACGAGGACCGCCAACCCATATTCCGCAAACCACGCCGCAGACGTGGTGGAGGAGCCGCAAAAAAAGCATCGGCGGGATAAGACAACCTCACAAAAATCAACTAAATAAAAGCGAGATGTCACGCAGATACAAAATCTGCAAATTGACTCTCGCTTTTTTTAAAAATATGGTAGAATTATAAAAATTTTGGTGGGGGAAATAATATGAGAAATATAAAAATCCGAACAAGGCTATTGATTATTATGGTGGTGGCGATTTTGTCTGCTGTAGTCATTACAGTATCTGCTCTCAGTAGCCTAAACAGAGTGGCCGGACATGTCACGATGATTAATGAATATAATGTCGAGCAGCTAAGTCGACTGATAGAGATGTTCCATTCATTTGATACCCTTAGGCGGCATTTGCGTGATGCTGTCATCGCAACAGACCATGATGACATAGCGTTTTATATAGACTCCGTATTTAAGCAGTATGCATTTTTGACAGAAAAAACAGAAAACTATATAGCACATTTGGAGTACATGGGTACTACTTATGGTGAAGAGTTTGATACGGTAATGGCGTTTAAAATGGCTTTGCCGGAAGCCGCTGTGATTGTAATCAACATAGCCGGCTATGCAGAGAGAAATGATGCAGAGCGCGCATTGTTCTATATCCAGACACAATGTGTGCCATTCACAGGCAATATGAATGGATACCTTGAGCGATTGGCAGAAATCAATAATGAACAGGTAGAAAAAACGACAGCCGAAGCTAATTCCATGCTTACCTCCTCATTTTTGACCATGGGTCTGACCGCGGCCCTATCAATTATCATTTTATTCATACTGATTACTGTCATCGCAAACTCTATCAACAAACCTCTAAGGCAGATGATAGAAGCATCTGACAATATTGCAGAGGGCAATCTTAATGTTAATCTCGACACAAATTCAAGGGACGAAACAGGCACCCTTGCTAAAAGCTTTGCCCTGCTTATTGCAACAATAAATGAAATCATAGGCGATTTGGGAGAAATGTATAAAATGCACGAGGTCGAAGGGCGGACAAGCTATAAAATCGATACAAGCAAATTTAGCGGAGCATATAAAGAGGTTGCCGATGGCGTAAACAAAATGTCAGCCAGCCATACAACAATGTGTGACGAAATCCTTGGTGCGATGGAAAATATCGCACAGGGTGATTTTTCAGTCGCACTACCGCAATATAAAGGCGAAAAAGCAGAGATAAATGACACGGTAAACAAAGTTGTACAAAAAATCAAAGAAGTAGCGTCCAGCATAGATATATTTGCAAAAGCATGTATACAGGGGGATTTGACAGTCAAGGCAGATATACAAAAATTTACCGGAGAATGGAAAGAAATCGCGAGTAGCTTAGACTCTCTCATGTATGCTGTTTCTACGGTAATGAATGATACAAATGAGGCATTGGATTATCTTGCTCGTGGTGATTTTTCGTACCGCATTACATCACAATACATTGGTGGATACGAAAAAATGAAACAATCTGCAAATATCACGAGCAAATCTATAGAGTCGTATATTTCCGAGGTCAGCAGAGTGCTGGAGCATATATCCGAAGGAGACCTCACCCATGAAATACAACGCGATTATGCAGGTGATTTTGCATCAATAAAATCCAGTATCAATAAAATATGTAACACATTGAGCCTCACGATGAACCGCATAGCGACAACATCCGAACAGGTACATGCCGGTAGTGCGCAGATTGCGATTGCTTCCGGGCAAATTGCAAATGATGCCCTGGAACAGACAAATGCAATACAGGATTTAAACAATAGCATAAACAACATCAATACACACACCCAAGAAAGCTCGACAAATGCAAAACATGCGGCAAACCTTACGGATTTATCTAAAAAAAGTGCAGAATCAGGCAACGAAGAGATGACTGCATTACTCGATGCCATAAATGGTATTGCAGTATCATCAGAAAAAATCAGCAAAATAGTAAAAACCATACAGGATATCGCATTCCAAACAAATCTGCTTGCACTAAATGCCGCAGTAGAAGCCTCCAGAGCAGGAGAGCATGGCAAAGGTTTTGCAGTGGTGGCAGAAGAAGTGCGCGCCTTGGCAGAAAAAAGTCGTTTGGCCGCAGAGGACACAACAGGACTCATCAACGAAAGTATGGAGCGTGTACAAGAAGGCACCTCTCGTGCAAACCAAACCGCCGAGAGCCTACACCAAATAGTAGCAAATGTTGTAGATGTTGTAGAGGTAGTAGAAAAAATACATGAGGCCAGCATCTTGCAAGCAGAAGCACTTAGTGCAATAAGTGCGGGAATAGACAGCATCTCGCGGACAGTGCAAAACAGCTCTGCATCCAGCCATCAGTCAGCCGCTTCTTCTGAAGAATTAAAGTCTCAATCAGAAACATTAAAACAAATGATTGGATTCTTTAAAACCAACTCTCTTACTACAGGGCGTGTCAATATATGACAAAAAAACTACAAACAGCCGCAGTAATCGACATAGGCTCTAACGAGTTGCGGCTACATATCGCGCAAAGCACGGATGCGGACACCATCCATTATTTAGAAAATCTAAACTATCCTCTCAGTCTCGGGCGGGATACATTCCACATGGGCAAAATAAGTTTTGAGAAGGTGGACAAGGCCTGTGAAGTAATAAAAGGCTTTTTAAATGTAATCAAAGGCTACGGAATCCGACATGTATACACCATTGCATGTACTGCTATCCGCGAGGCGGCAAATCGTGACTATGTACTCGACCAAATCAAAATCAAAACGGGTATAGACGTACATGTAATGGACGACTTGGAAGAAAAACGACACATATACAAGCTCCTGACATACTATGCCGATGACTATCTAAAAAAATCAGCAGTGATGGTCTATATCGGCACAGGCAGTATAGGCGTAAACTTATATATCGACGGAAAAATGCCACGCACATGGAATATCCGCGTAGGGTCACTGCGCATGAGTGAGATGTTTGGCAATTTGCAAGATGTCACCCGCGATTTCTATCGCCTTATGGAGGAATATTTGGCCGGCTATATCTACAAGCTGGAGGCAGAACTCCCCGCAGGCATCCGCAACTTTATCGTGAGTGGGCAGGAGGGTGGCCTTATTTCCGAGCTTGTCATGCACGAAAACGAGGACTTTTTGCATGGAAAACCACTATATGGGATAGAGCGCGGGGTATTCGACTCCTTCTACGAAAAAATAAAGCACCAAACTGTTGACCGTATTGTTAATGATTATGACATTGCGGTGGACAAGGCCGAGATGGTTTTGCCCGCCGCCTGCATCTGTCAAAAACTGCTCGGATGTACAGATGCAAAAACAATCATCGCAAGCCGCCTCCTACCCTGCGATTCTATTTTATTCGAAATGCTTTACCCAAAAAAGTTTGCAGATGTGGATAAACGTTTCGAAAATGACACCATACTTTCGGCAAAAGAGCTTGCACAGCGATATGGAGCAAATATTGCTCACGGAAAAATCGTCTGCGATTATGCCGATACAATATTTTCAAAAATAAAAAAACTGCATGGACTTGGTGTGCGTGACAGGGTTTTGCTGGAGACTGCCGCGTATCTGCATGATATTGGCGAATATATTAACTCCCTTGACCATCATTTGATTTCTTATGAAATGGTAAAACGCTCCGACATAGTGGGACTCACACAGGCCGAGCAAGAAATCGTCGCACTCATTTGTCGATTCCATTCCGGCACACCCGATTTAAAATCGTTCTACTACAATGTCATCCCCACAGAAACAAAGGTGCGTGTGTCAAAACTCGCGGCCATGCTAAGGCTTGCAGACTCCATAGACCGCAGTCATACACAGAAAAAAATCGAAATAGATGTAAAACTGCTCGATGACGCACTGCTCATAACAGTACACACAGGGGAAAACTATACACTGGAAAAATGGGCATTTGCAGAAAAAAGCCGCTTCTTCGAAGATGTCTTTGGCATAAAAGCAGAGTTGTATCTTAATAAAACGGGGTGTCGCACATGATTGACCTAAATGACCCAAGTTTATATATCAACCGCGAGTTAAGCTGGCTGGAGTTTAACGAACGTGTACTGGAAGAAGCCGCAGACAAAAGCAATCCACTGATGGAGCGTCTAAAATTTCTTGCCATCTCGGCGAGCAATCTGGATGAATTTTTTATGGTGCGTGTTTCTTCGATTATGCGCACGGAGGAGTCCATCCCCGACGCTTCGGGGCTTACGCCCGACGCACAGCTTGCCGCGATTAGTAAACGAGTGCAGGAGATGATAACAAAGCAGTACACCTGCCTTACGCGCAGTATATTACCCGCGATGGAAAAAGAGGGCATCGGATTTTTAGACTATAACAAGCTCGACAGAGTCCAAAAAGAATTTGTGGACAGCTATTTTAATGATGTCTTGTATCAAGTAATCACCCCAATGGCCATCGACCAAAGCCGACCCTTCCCCACCATCAACAACCGCACGGTTAACATTTTTATCGAGCTGACACCAAAGGAGGATGCACCCTTTGTACGTGGCGTAAAATGGCTACCAGACGAAAATCGATGGGAAATATCGGACGAACGACCCCTGACAAAAAAATATGCCGTAGTACAAGTCCCCACGGTAGTACAACGCATCGTAGAAATCCCATCACCAACCGGAAAAAAATATATTTTTTTAGAAAATATAATCCTGGCTCATCTGGAAAAACTTTTTATCGGCCATACAGTGACACGTACTGCTCTCATCCGCGTTACACGCAACTCCGACATAGACATAGACGAGGACGAAATCGCAGATTTGCTTGATGTGATGACACGCTCTCTGCGTGGCCGCCAATGGGGAAAACCCGTAAGAATCGAAAAATCCAAGGGCATAGGCAGAACAGCGATTAAACTCTTCGAAAAAACCATAGGGCTTTCTTCCGACAACTTTTACGAAATCAACGGACCGCTGGACCTTTCTGTTTTTTTTGGGTTTGCTGTGAGACCCGAGTTTTCGCATCTGCGCCATCGTCCCATCCGAGCGATTCCTGCACCCGCTTTTGTAAACGAACAGAACATGTTTGATGTAATCCGCAAAAACGACGTGCTTGTCCACCATCCATACATGTCCTTCGACTCTGTCGTGCAGTTTGTAGAAGCCGCCGCCGAAGATACCCGAGTATTGGCCATCAAAATGACACTGTACCGTGTAAGTGGAAAATCCCCCATCATAAATGCATTAATAAAAGCCGCAGAAAACGGCAAACAAATAAGTGTGCTGGTAGAGCTCAAAGCCCGCTTTGACGAAGAAAACAACATCCACTGGGCAAAGATGATGGAAAGCGCGGGCATACATGTAATCTACGGACTTATCGGACTAAAGACACATTGCAAGGTATGTCTCGTTGTGCGCCGAGAGGACGATGCAATCCGTCGCTATCTCCACCTCGGCACAGGTAACTACAACGAGTCTACCGCAAAAGTCTATACCGACCTCGGACTCTTCACCTGTCGCGAAACCTTTGGGCAGGACGCAAGCGCGTTGTTTAATGTACTCACAGGATATTCTAAAGTAATGCAGTGGCAAAAATTTGCTGTCGCACCATCCACCCTTCGCCCCTCCATAGAACGCTTAATCGAAAACGAAATAAAAAACGCAGGAGAAGGAAAACCTGCAAAAATCACCGCCCGCATGAACTCTCTGACAGATATAGACATGATAAAACTGTTGTACAGAGCCTCACATGCAGGCGTAGAAATCCGCCTGCTCATCCGCGGCATGTGCTGTCTAAAGCCCGGCATACCCGGCGTAAGCGAAAACATCGACGTATCCAGCATAATAGACCGCTATCTGGAACATAGCCGCATGTTTATCTTCGAAAACGGCGGCCGCGTGCGCGTTTTCCTCTCCAGTGCCGACTTTATGAGCCGCAACCTTAACCGCCGCGTTGAGGTCATGTTCCCCGTAGAGGACGAAACCCTAAAGGCCGAACTCATTGACATAATGGAACTTTCGCTCTCCGACAACAAAAAACTGCGCAAAGCATCCTCCGATGGCATCTATAAGAAAATAAGCAGGAGAGGCATACCAACCATCCATTCGCAACTAGAGCATCACAAAAAAGCAGCAGAGATAGGTGTACAAGAAGTCTAATGTAAAAATTGGCCTCGCATTAACGAGACCAATTCCAACTTGTTTCAACTATATTACAACTTTTTAAATGGTGTATGCTGTAAGTATTTCTCTTTTGTAGCCATTCCACCGCGTATATGGCGTTCGGATTTGTTTACCTCCAAAACCCTACGCGCCTCACCCGCCAAATTTGGATTTATTTTCGTCAATCTCTCTGTGACATCTTTATGTACGGTAGATTTGCTTATGCCAAATTTTTTGGCTGTTTCTCTTACTGTTGCATTTGAGCTGATGATAAAATTCGCTACTTCTACGGCCCGTTC
>JGI24703J35330_11748377_pt1 | contig 14957 bp, 12 predicted proteins | sample TergutNt197P1_FD_35330 | JGI IMG/M metagenome (IMG submission 35330) | reverse complement strand
CGCACAGTGAGCCGCAGGCGAACGTTTCCCGTGCGCAATTAGCGAACCGCTTACAAGGCATAGGCGGGGCGTTATTTCCTACCCTTGATTCGCGTTGGTAAATTTTAACAATAAAAACTGTCAGGAGTTGTTAGCATGAAAAAAGTTTTAACATTTGGTGAAATAATGTTGCGCCTTGCCCCGCCCGGCTACGAAAGGTTTACGCAATGCGCATCCTTTGGCACAACCTACGCGGGCGGAGAGGCCAATGTGGCGGTATCGCTTGCAAACTACGGCATGGACGCCGCATTTGTTACAAAGCTTCCTGCACATGAAATTGGCCAAAGCGCGATAAATTCCCTGCGTCGTTATGGCATAGACACCTCAAAAATTGTACGTGGCGGCGAGCGCGTGGGCATTTATTTTTTGGAGAAAGGCTCAAATCAACGCGCTTCAAAAGTAATTTATGACCGCGCAGGCTCATCAATTGCTACCGCAAAACCCGATGATTTCGACTGGAATCAGATTCTTTCCAGCGTCGATTGGTTCCATTTTACGGGAATAACCCCCGCCTTGGGCGCGAATGTTGCGGGCATATGTTTGGACGCTTTAAAGGCCTGCAAAGAAAAAGGCATTACTGTTTCCTGCGACCTTAACTACCGCAAAAACCTTTGGAGTAAAGCCGAGGCAAAGGAAACAATGGCAAAGCTTATGCCATATGTAAATGTGTGCATAGCCAACGAGGAAGACGCTTCCGATGTTTTTGGCATAACCTCCGAGGGCACGGACGTTACCGGCGGGCATCTTAATCGCGACGGATACATTTCCGTAGCAAAACAGCTTTCGGAAAAATTTGGCTTTAACCACGTTGCAATAACCCTTCGTGAATCGCATTCCGCCAACCACAACGACTGGAGCGCGATGCTTTACGACGGCAAAACAGCATATTTTTCCAAAACATATCCAATCAAAAATATTGTTGACCGCGTTGGCGGCGGCGACAGCTTTGGCGGCGGTTTAATTTACGCCTTTCTCGCGGGCAAGGATATTCAAACCGTGTTGGAATTTGCGGTTGCCGCATCCTGCCTGAAGCACACAATAGAAGGCGATTTTAACCTTGTGAGTGTTGCCGAAGTAACAAATCTTCTGGGCGGCGACGGCAGCGGCCGCGTGCAGAGGTAATTATGGCAACCTCCGAAAACCCCATTTGGGCACCTGCGCGTCGCTTTTTCCGTTATGCTTTGTCGGCGCGAACTTGCAGAATCTCTCCGTTATTAACCCCCCGTCAAAGTTTTGTGTTGCAAAACTCTGACACCCCCCTTGGAAAGGGGGTTACGCCACCAAGTCAAACGAATAACTTAATTGGTGGCGTAATATGCGGCGTTCGCGCCTCCTCGCCTAACGAAAAAATCGGCGGCGCAGCTACCCAAAGCGGGTTTTCGGAGGTCGCCTTGTGAAAATTTTATTTTTGCTTATCGTTTTATTTTCCGGCATTCCTGTATTTGCGGAAGAACTTGACGACGCACCGCAGCTTTATTATGCGGGGTCGGTACTTGTTATGGACGCGGATACAGGTTTTGTTTTGTATGAAACAGAGGGCTTTGCGCGACGTTATCCCGCAAGCATCACAAAAATAATGACGGCATTGTTGGTTTTGGAACATGTTGAGGATTTGTCGGAGCGGATGGTTTTTTCGGAAAACGCGGTGTATCTGCCTTATTACGCCGGCCGAATGGGCATGGAGGCGGGCGAAAGCATGAGCGTACTTGAGGCTCTTTACGGAATAATGCTTGTGTCTGCCAATGAAATTGCGCGTGGCTTGGCAGAGTTTGTTTCCGGCGATATTTCGGAATTTGTAGAGCTTATGAACCGCCGCGCCCACGAGCTTGGTGCGTACAACACGCGCTTTATTAACCCCTGCGGCTTGCCCGGCACGGGCCAACATGTGACTGCCTACGACATCGCACTTATCATGCGCGAAGCCGTGCGTCATCCGATTTTTACAGAAATTATATCCACGCCGTATTTTTATCTGCCGGTCACGCCAAATGACGGCGAAGAAGATGTTCAACCCGCCGAGGCAGAAGAGCCGCGCTTGATGCGAAATACAAATGTTATGGTTCGCCCCACCCGCGACGAGTTTAACGAATACGTGACAGGCGGGAAAACAGGCTTCACCAATGCTGCGCGCCACACCTTGGTAACTTATGCCAACCTTAACGGGCGCGAAGTAATTATTTCTGTGCTGTATGCGCAACCACGCGGAATCATTTTCTCAGACACAAACGCGCTGATAAATCATATGTTGGAAATTTTTGAAAACCCGGTACAGGAGATTCTTCCCGTTCCCGCCGAACATGGAGTGTCCGCTGAACCGGGCGTACCCGCCGAACTTGACGCACCCGCTGGACATGAAGCCCCCGCCGAATTCCGCGAAAATTCAGAAATCACCCCCGTTTTTGCCTATTACAATGGAACCTTGCCGCCGCCCGAAAACCGGCTTTATGAGCTTAACCCCGAAATTTTGCTTACGCGGCAAGGGGTTTCCACGGGCGAGGCCATTGCCGCTGCCGCCGGAAGTATTACGTTTTTGATTTTGGCGTTTTTTTCTATTGTGTGGGTGAAACGCGCTATAGGTTCATGATGCGAACCCCGTTTCAAACCTTCAAAAACCCGCTTTCCGCCGTACTTGATTGGGTATATCCCCCCAAGTGCCTTGCGTGCAAATCGCTGTTGCCGCTAAACGAAGAGCGGCGTTTTTTTTGCGTTATTTGCCAAGGGCTTTTCGAGCCGGTTGGCGAAGTCTTTTGTCAAACCTGCGGTTCGCCAACAAAAACGGAGGTTAAAACCTGCGCGGGATGTTTTGGAAAAACATTTCATTTTACATACAATCGTGCGGCTTTTTTGTACGATGAATTAATGCGCGACTTAATGCATGACATGAAATTCCGTGAAAAGCGGCGTATTGCCGAGGGTTTGTCGTTGTTGTGGGCAGAAGGGTATAAAGGTAAAACACTTTATACCGGTTACGAAATCGTACCCTTGCCAATGCATCCCAAAAAGAAACGCGAACGCGGTTTTAATCAGGCAGAGATTATGGCAGCCGCGCTTTCCCACGCGCTTAAAATTCCTGTTTCGCACGCTTTGGTTCGCACTGTGGACACGCCGCCCCAAGCAGGTTTGCATCCGCGTGTTCGTGCAGAAAACGTGAAGGGTGTTTTTTCCTTATGCGAAAAAACAGAGCCGAGAGGAAAAAAATATATATTGGCAGACGATATTTTTACCACGGGCGCAAGCCTTAACGAATGCGCAAAAACCCTTAAAATCGCGGGTGCGGCAGAAATTCTGTGTATGACTTTGGCGGTTTCCGTAAAAAATAAACTTTACCCCTAATCAAAACAGCGCGAACTGCCGATAAATAGTTAGAACCACTTCAGATGTGTTCGACATATTGGGGGAATTACCCCATTCTAAATAGAAAGGTGGGCGTTATAATGGATATGAGAATTTCAAGCGTATACAACGCCTACAGCGTACTGCCGTCAAGGGGTGCAACCCCGGGCGATGTACGTGCGGAAAGGCGCGAAACCGCCGACAAAGTATCAATTTCGGCACAGGCCGGCGATTATCAAGCGGCGCGCAATGCAGTAGCCGCCTTGCCGGATGTCAGGGCCGACATTGTAGGCAGAATACAAGAGATGCTTGATGCGGGCACGTATCACGTACCGGCACAAGATGTTGCCGCAAGCATTATGGGAACATGGTAAAATAAACACATGGATGTTATAAAAGACTCTTTCGGGCAAAAGGCCGGGGCAAAACTCGAAAGAGTCTTTGTATTGGAGTTGAAACGATGGCAGGAATGATTGACCAGCTCATGGAGGTTCTGAGTGAGCAAACCGAGCGACATACCGAGCTTGTTGGCCTGTCCCTTGAAGAAAAGGACGCAATAATTCAAAACGATACAGACGCCTTACAAAAACTGGTTAACCTCAAAAATATGGTAATAACGCAAAGTAATCGGTTGGAAAAACAAAGGCTTGCCCTTGTCAAAGATATTGCAGAGGTTACGGGCAATGCCAACGACGACCTCACCCTTGCCGATGTAATTGACATATTAAAAGACCAACCCGAAGAGCAAAAAAAACTGCGCGAGGCGGGAAATCGCCTGAAAGAAGCAGTGGGGCAGCTGAAAGAAGTTAACGACGTTAACAAAGATTTATTGGAAACCTCAATAGAATTCGTGGAGTATTCGCTTAACGCACTGCGTTCAACAATATCTCCCGAGCCTGCCGAGTATCCTGTAAGAATGCAGTCGCCCGGCGGCAACGACGGCGCGGGAACATTTAACACAACAAGTTGACAATTAAGTAAAAGAGGGGATTGTGACATATGGGTTTCTCAGGATTGGCAGTAGCAGCAAGCGGATTCAATGTTGCGCAAAGAAATCTTAACATTACGGGCCATAACATGGCGAACGCAGAGGTTAACGGGTTTTCGCGCCAGCGCATAGTGCAAAGCACCGCAATGGTGCGCAATGTCGGAATATCCACCACGGGCCGCCACTTAGTCTTGGAAATGGGCGCGAATTGGAGCGAAGTCCATCAAATTCGCAACAATTTCCTTGATATAAATTATCGCGTAAATGTCAGCCAACTCAAGTTTTATTCGCAGAAGGTGCAAACAGGCCTTGTGATTCAAGATGTCTTGGGCGAGCTTCATGGTGTTTACAGTTTCCAAAATGTAATAAACAACATATGGTACTCGATTCAACAGTTAACGGGTCAGCCCGAAAGCCTTGCTACAAGGCAGGCTTTTTTGGCAACCGCAAGCTCGTTTTTAACAAAATCCCACGAGGTATTTAATGCCCTTTGGGAAGAACAGCGCAATTTAGACTCGCAAATACGCCTTATGGTTAACGAAATAAACTCCACCGTAGCAAGAATCAGCGACCTTAACATACAAATAAGCGTCTCAGAAGCACGGGGCGACCGCGCCAACGACTTCCGCGACGAGCGCAATCTCTTGCTTGACAGGCTGGCAGAGATGATACCCATCGAAACAATGTTTTCTCCAACCGGCCATGTGTACATTACATCAATGGGGCACAGCATCCTTGCGGGCCGCCACCAAAATTTAATGGGCTTGCGCTTCATAGACAGCAACACCACCTTAGTCGAGCCTGTGTTTACACAATACGACGGCATTCTCAGTGCGGGAACACCTCCCGATGAATTTGTTTCATTTTTGAACTTTGCACGCCCGATTAGTGCCACGGCGGGTAACACTTCCGGGCAACTTATGGGGCTTGTTCAGGCAAGGGGTATGATTTCCGCCAACCATTTAAGCGCGGAGCTTGTTCAGCCACCTTTAGCTGAAACCGTTATGGATTTTATGGCGTTTTTACAGCAAGAAGGCGCGGATTTAAGCGATATCGCTTCATTTGAAGGATATCTGGATGCATTCATCGCAGACGCCGCTACCGACAGAGAACGTGCCGCAAGGGAATTAATGATTACCTATCTGCAAAATGACCCCGACCGCTTTATCATACGCCTTGCAACCGCAATGGACGCGCCTGACCCCGCTCTTGTTGCCGAAATTGAAGCAGAAATGGACAGGGCTCTTCGCGCACAAAGATATAACTTCCGCGCACATGTGTGGTCTTTGGAAAACACAATGATTCCGCAGGCTCAAAAGAATCTTGACCGCATTATCAACAGTGTTGTTACCATGATAAACGATGCATTAACGGGCAATCTTCAGGTTTACGCCGGACGTTATCCCGCCGGAACAATCCACCCGGATACGGGCGAGGATATAAGCGGACAACCCCGCTTTGAATACGTTCGCACAGACGAAGACGGCAACCCCGTGCGCCCGCTGGATATGAACATTCCGCCAAGAGAGGGCATTCCGCTGTTTATCCGCCGCATAGACCGCGTTGACGAATTCGGTAACCCCTTCAGCGACTTTGATATGTCAGACCCTTTAAACCCCGTCGCACTGCCCCCGACAGAAGAAAATGCAAATTCCATTAACACAATATTTACGGCGGGCAATATCATGATTAACCCCGCTTTCCTTGAAGCGGGCGGCCACAACAATCTTGCACTTTCCCTTACAGGCGCGCCGGGCGATATAGATTTGCTTATTGCCCTTCAAGAAGAATGGATGCGCCCGGACAGCTTCTACGCCGTATCCATAGGAAATGACGCACCCACCAATGTTCAAAACGCATACATTCGCTTCGTGGGTACAATCGCAACCGAAACATCCGACTCCGCAGGCAAAGTAACCACCTACACCATCAACACAACACACGCGCACAGTGTTCGCATGGCAGTAAAAGGCGTTTCAATGGACGAAGAACTTAACGCAATGCTTCGCTTCCAATTCGCATTCCAAGCCGCGTCACGGGCGTTCAACGCAATCGACGGCATGATTGACCGTTTAATAAATGCAACAGGCCGTGTAGGGCTGTAAAACTTAGGGAGGTACTTATATGCGCTCATCGTTTTTTGGATTACATCTGGCTTCGTCGGGATTGTTTACGGCGCGTGCCAATTTAAATGTAACTTCTCATAACTTGGCCAATTCAGAAATACCCGGCTTCTCGCGCCAGCAAGCGCAAATGCAAGCGGCGCGCCCATTGCAAGGTACAGGCAGGGGTATGTACGGCACAGGCTCTCAGGTAACGGGCATTATTCAAATTCGTTGCCGCTTTATGGACAGAAGATTCTGGCATCAATCGCAGATTCACGGGCAATTTACTGCCGTGCATCAACATTTATCTTTTGTTGAAACCGTATTCAACAATCTCTCGGATGCAGGGATTAACCGCACATTCAACAATTTCTTCGGCACTTTGCAAGACCTTACAACCCGTGCGGGCGAACCTACATTCCGCACAAATGTTACAAGCGTAGGCGATGACCTTGCCCACCTTGTACGTCAGCACGCCTCTTCTTTGCAACGCCAGCAATCCGACCTGAACCGCGAAGTTGCCGATATTGTTACCACAATAAACAGCCTTGGCCAACAAATTTCCGATATTAACCGCCAAATCCATTTGTTTGAACGCGACGGAAGCAATGCCAACGACCTTCGCGACCAGCGCGCACTTATGATTGACAGGCTTTCCGTGCTTATCAATGTTGAAGTAAACGAGCGCGATTTCTCAGATGTTTCTGGCGTAAGAAATGACTTGCGCATGTCCATTTTAATCAATGGCTACGAATTTGTAAGCCATACCCAAGTAAATTTGTTAGACCTTGTACCCAGAAATAATATCTTAGACCCGCGCTCCGGCCCCAGCCGAAACGAAATGGACGTTAGCGGGCTGTACGATGTATTTTTCCGCACAACCGGCGCAAGGTTTAATCTGCACAGCCCAACCTTGGGCGGCAAACTGAAAGGCATCATTGATGTACGCGACGGCAACGGCGGTCAAGTTACCGTTCCGCCAACCCTTACCGGCCAAAGAATGATTGCAGATAACCTTGCCACATTAACCAGGACATCAAGTTTTATTACCAATCTTCAAGCAAGCCTTGCAAGCATGAACGCCGCAGTACCCGGTTTGGTAGCAAGGCGCGATGATGTTTTTGACAACCTAAGCGCAATCATAACATCAAATCCCGCGTTAACACCCGTTACAAACACAGCAGAGACCAATGCTTTACTTAATCACTTAGTTTCAATACGCACAGAACGCACAAGCCGTATCAACTCGCTTCAGGGCATTCGCACAAGTATTATTCAAAGTGTAGGCTTTGAAGGGTTGCGCACCTCGATTGCAAATGAGATTTCCCTTGCGGATTATCCCGCTGTTCAAGCCGCTCTCGACGCCGTTCAAGCCCACCTTAACGCTTTCGCAAATATCCCGCATCTTGACTTGGAAACCACAGATGTTACAGATTTCCGTGACGGCCTTCAAGCTCTTTTGGATACACTTGAAACAGAATTGCTTGCCACCGGAAGTTTTGATGATTCTACGATTATAACCGGTATCGCAAATTTGAGGGATACCAACCTTGATACATTAGTAACCCCGCTTTACAACACACTTGAATGGTTGGAAGAAACCGCTGCCGTTTACGGTGATGTTGATGACCTTAACAACCAAATTACTTTCGTAACCGAGCAATCCATAGAGTTACGCACAGTAATCAACGGCATACGTGAAATCACAACCTATGGCGACCGTATCCAAAGCCAATTGGATTGGGCAATCCGCAATGTTCAAAACATGCAACACGAAGTAGAAACAAGGATAGCCGAAATAGAATCCGGGTTTTCCCTTGGCGATGTTGAGGCTTATCAAGACTTCCTTGCCGTGTTGCTTGCCCAACTGGATGCAATGGAAACCTTTGCAGAAGCCTTATCTTTGCCGCCCTATCCCCTTGATGTTTATTCTGACGAGGCTGCGCTTACTGCCTTTATAGCAGATTTAAACGGCGTTATTATGGACGGTTTTGCAGATGCAATTGATGAAATCGCCCAAGCCGCCGCCGCATTATTGCCCGAAGGTCGCGAAACCTTTGTTGGCAGAACAACAAATTTTAAGGGAATTCCCTTTTATATGAACCAACTTAATGAGCTTGTGCGTACATTTGCACGCGCAATGAACGAAGGCCGCAACCGTGCCGGCGACCCAATATACGGCTCTATCGGCCACATGTTCGGCTTTGACGCAAATGGCGAAAACCGCAACTCGATGTTTTTCACATTCACACATCCCGTTACAAACGAAGCCGCCGCGATGCTTGACGCAGATGACCCAATGAGAAACCTTCGCATGTGGATTTTGGCAGACCCGTCAGACCCCACCGGCGCAACGCTTTTGCGTGATGCCCACGGCAACCTTGTAACCGTGCATGACCCGGAGCCGCCAATGGGCATTCCAAACCCTGCGGACCCCACGCAAACCGTAAGCGTTGCGCGTGATTCCATGGGTAATCCCTTGTTCACTTTGGATTACAGCCAACTAAACGCCCTAAACTTCAAGGTTAACCAAGAGCTTTTGGACGACCCGCGGTTGCTTGCGGCTTCCAGCAATCACAATGTCGGGCTGTCAAACAACGATATAATTGATGGTTTCCTTGCGGTGTTTAACGACACCACGCTTTTCCGCGAAGGCCGGCTTCACGATTTTATCAGTGCCACAAGCACCCACCTTGCCGTGGATAACCAGCAAGCAAGAAATTTCCGCGAATCTTATACAGAGATTACAATGCAAACCCATAACCAACGTCTTTCGGTAAAAAGCGTAGACACCGAGGAAGAAATGATTAATCTTGTGCGCTTCCAAACGATGTTTATAGCGGCATCAAGGCTTGTAAACGTTATTGATACCGTTTACGACACACTGATTAACCGTCTCGGAAATTTCTAAAAAATAATTAGGGGGATACCCAAATGCGTATTACAAATTCTCATATTTACGGGCAGGCATTAAACAATATCTGGCGCAATGCGCGTCATCTTCATGACCTTGTTGTTCAAATTGAAACGAAGAAAAGGATTCAGCGTCCGTCTGAAGACCCTTTGCTTGCGTCACGCGCATTAAGATATCGCACGATTTTGGCAGAAACAGAGCAATTTATGCGCAATGCCGCCCAGGGTATGGCATGGATGGAAGTTTCCGAATCGGCGTTTAACTCGATTTTAACGGGAAATCCCCCCACAAGCCCAAGCATAGTTCAAAGTATTTTTTCCCGTCTTCTTGAAGCCGCCAACGCACCCCTTGAGCTTGCCGACCAACTTGCAATCGTTGCCGAGTTAAGGGAAAAATTTGACCAAATGTTTGGTATTGAAATGAACCAAACCTACCTTGGCAGATATGTATTTTCGGGCTTTCACACAAACCAGCCGCCCGTGCTTAAACAGGATTGGCCGGGCAGAAGCTTTATAATTACCCAAACATTTAACGCCGATGACATAGAAGAAACGCTTGCTTTTCACCGCCCGCATCACGCCGCACGCGCAGAAGTAATTTACACAAATATAATCAAATTGCCTTTTACAAACTTGGATTTTGATTTTGATACAAGCGGCATTTCCAACCAAAATATTCTTCCCGAAATTGGCATCTTCGGGCCCGACGGGCAGGAATTTCACATAATATCGTTGGATTCATCGTTGTACGAGGCTTACAGGCCTGATGATTTATTTAATGGTTTGCCCGTGATTCACCATATCGTTGACACAGGCGAGCTTGTTATGAGCGACGCAACACGCGAAATCTTTCAAAACGGCACAACCGTTACATTTGAAGCGCGTGATTTGGTTGCGGGCGAGCTTAACCCCATAATCTATTTCGATTCCTTTGAGGTAATTTCAGACACAGCAGAGCCGTTCAGCTCAAGGGTTATGCCCTTCAGCGCAACGCGCCAAAACATCAAAATGGAAATTTCGCCGCAGTCGTATATTACGGTTAATTCGCACGCAAGCAATATTCTTACAGCAAATCTTTTCTCGGATTTGCGCCGGCTTTTTGACTTTGCCGACTCGCTTGTGCTTTCCGACCCGCGTGTTATCACAGAGTACTATCGCAATCCGCCGCACGAACTCACCGAACACGAGCTTACAAATGCAGTGGAAACCTTCCTTTCGGAAGAAAGAAGAGCTTTTGCCTCTGCAATGTACAGCAGAATTAACAACCAGCTTGAACGTATCATGCAACACGCGACGCAGGCCCAGCGCGAACATACAAACCTTGGTTCTCGCATGGCACGGCTTGCAATGATTGATATTCGATTGGAAGAAGACAAAGTTTCAATTACCGCGCTTTTGTCTGAAAATGAAGACATCGACCAGCCTGCCACACTTATGCGCTTAGACGGCGCGGAAGCGGCTTTTGGTTTCGCGCTTCAGGCAATCGCAAGAACAACCCAGCTTACACTTGCAGATTTTATTAACAGATAGGTTGCACAGGCAACCAAAATAAATCACTCTTCCAAAGCATCGAAAGGGGATATTTTAAATGATACGTTTAACAAATGCAATGATGACAAATACTACCCTCATGAATATAAACCGCAATATTCGCAGTCTTGACGAAGTTGTAAGGCAAATTGAAACAAAGAGGCTTATACAGCGGCCGTCGGACAACCCGATTATTGCAAGCAGGGCATTGTTGTTCCGCACAAGCCTTAGCGAAAACGTGCAATTTTTACGCAATGTTGACCAAGGCGTAACATGGATGAATGTTACAGAGTCTACATTTGACAGCATCAACAGCCGCTTACTTTTCGAGCTTAACAGGCTTACCGTACAGGGCGCGACAGATTCATACAACCTTGAGCAAAAGCAGGGTATTGTGCAATACATGCAAGCATTTTTTAATCAAATCGGCGACGAAATTAATCGCGACACCGGCGGAAGCTTCTTGTTTTCAGGGTTTCGCACAGACGAGCCGCCCATGTTTCGCGAAAATAATCAACGCAGTTTTGTAATCACCCAGCATTTTAACCTCTCGGATATTTCGCGTATTCCGTCATTCCAAAGGCTTCCGGGCAATGACGGCGTTATAAGGTCTGTTACGGAAACCGTGTCCGTTCTTAATCTTGCCTACACAGGGCTGGACGCATTGCCGCATATGCCGGGCTTTGAGGTTCGCCAAGTAAGCATAAACGACCCGCACGCCTACCAACCGCCGGAACCTGTTTTTGTAATACCTCCTACTATTCCGCAATCATTTGCCGCACCACCCGTGGTTCATTTTGTCGCAGAAACGGGCGAACTTGTTTTGCATGACCAAACAGCAAACCACTTCCCCCGTGAGGGAGTAAGCGTAACTTACCAAAAAACGGGCTTCCTGCGTGACCAAATTAACCCCATCGTTTACTTCACGGGCCGCGAAATTATTACCGATACAATGGATACTTCTCATATCCCCGGCGGCGCGCAACTGGTTTACAATGTCACTATGTATCTTTCCCGCGCTGCGGGTGCGCCTTTCCCGGCGGGGGCTACAAGCCCCACTCACTTTGATTTTACACTTCCGCATACCCCTTACACGGGCGCGGCAAATTTAATGCCTCAGTCAAACCCTAACTGGCCACCCGGCGCGGTTTTAATGCCCGACGGTGTTACCGTTCGTATTCCCACCTCGTTGTTTAACACGGCAAGCAATCTTTCGGTAACATTTGCACTAAGCTCTGCCGATTATCCCACCCTTCCTTTTGTTGGGGCAACGCACATCATGGAAGACATTCGTTTCCAAGGTGTGGAGCTTGTTCGCGCACACACCGCAGGCGGCGTTCCCATTCCCCTTGACCGAGTGGAGCTTAACCGTTCGTTTGATATGAGCAATCAAGGAATCGAATATGAATTTTCATTGCGCGCACGCATACAAGTCAATTCACTTGCAAAAAATGTCCTTACAGACAAAATGTTTTCCGATTTCAGACGCTTCTTTGAATTTGCCAACTCACTTGTTATTTCCGAGCGCAGCGTGCTGGAAGAACATTACATCAGTTTAGGCAAAAGCCCCGAAGTTGTGGAATCTATGGTTTCAGAGCGGCTAATCACAGAAGAAGCCACTGCACGCGATGCTTTGCATGAAATGTTTAACAGCATGTTATTGCTTATACGGCGGCACATGGACAACATCACCCGTGAGCATACTAACCTTGGCGCACGCATGGTACGCATGGAGATTGTGCAAGACCGCCTTGAAGCCGACTATGTAAGTTACACACAGCTTACCCGCGACAACGAGGGTACAGATATAGCTTATGCACTGGTGCGGCGCGAATCGGCATTGGCACTTTTCCATGCATCACTTCGCGCAAACAGTGGTATTATGCAAATGTCTTTGGCCAATTTCCTAAGATAAACAGGAGGCTTTATGATACAGTTTGAAACCAAAAATTTTGGGGAAATAAGTTATGAGCCTGAAAAACTTATATCCTTTCCGGGTGGAATACCTGGCTTTCCCGAAAGCGAAAGGTATCTTTTAATGTCGGAAAACGAGGACGAAGATACATTTTTCTGGTTGCAATCCGTTGACGAGGGCGATGTGGCATTTACTTTAATGGACGTGTATCAAATTTTGCCCGATTACGACCCGCAGGTTGACGAGGAAGAAATGGCAGACCTTGGCACCAACTTGGACGACACGCCACTTCTTATTTACAACATTGTTGTAATACCCGATTATGTACGGCACATGCGCGTAAACCTTCGCGCACCAATTGTTATGAATTTAAACACGGGGCTTGGCAAACAATTAATTTGCACCAATGACGATTACCCAATACGTTTCATGATTTTTGAAGAATTGGAGCGGGCAGGTAAAAAACTTGCTGTTGAGAGACTCAATGCTGGCTCTGACACGTAAAAAAGGCGAGTCCATTATCGTGGGCGAAAACATTGAAGTTGTCGTGCTTGGCATCACAGGTGAACAAGTGCGCCTTGGAATTATCGCGCCCAAAAACATCCCCGTGCATCGAAAAGAGATTTTTGAGCAAATCCGCCTTGAAAATAAAGAGGCGATTAAAACCGTGAAAATTAAAAGTTTAGGGAACTTCCGAAAGTAAAACCGTGGAACTAAACCGTGGAACTCCGTTCCACACCTTGCAAACTTTTTGAAAAAAGTTTGACAAAAACTTTAAAAAAATCGTGCTTTATAGGGAGTGTTGAAAAATCCCATGAGCTGTGCCAATATCGCAGAAAAAGCCGCGGCATTAGGCGGTTTTTCGAGATATGGCATATGCGAATGGAAGATTTTTCAACACTCCCTTGCACGATTTTTTGTTTTTCATACTTTTCGACATGCCTTCGGCACAAATGGATTCATGAAATTTATCTTTCACATTTTCATTCCTTAAACTTCAATATAACTGAATCACAGATTGGGCGATAACCGATTGCTTGATAGATGCTGTTGGACGTAGGGTTTGCCAAATCTGTGTAAAGCACACATTTTGAAAAGCCCCTGTCTAAAATCAAGCGGCTTAGTTTTGCTACGCATGATGTAGCATATCCTCTTTTTCTGAAATATGGTGGGGTGTATACGTATCCGACGCCACAAACATTTTGCATTTCCCGTGTTAAGCCGGCTATTGAAACAGGCTTGCCATTTTCCTCGAGTATAAATAGTTTCTTTTGAGAAATCAGGCTTAGGCAATTTTCTGTGTTTTGCGGAATATTCATGGTCGTGCTTCCAAAAACTTCGGCACTATAAAAGGCTTCCAGCCAATAGGGGATAAAATACATATCGCTTTCTTCAGCCAATCGTATCTTGCCCTTGTGCGGGATTTCGGGATTTATTACGCCACCAATTAAGTTATTCGTTTGACTTTGTGGCGTAACCTCCTTTCCAAGGGGGGTTAATACTTCTGTTAATTCGTAAATGCGCTGCTCCATTGCAGTCTCGCAAGTCACCTTTTTTGCAGAACAATATTCTTGGGCAAAGTAAGTTGCCATGTCTTTTCTTGCCATAACGCCCGGAACAGGCACTCCAATATGCTCAATAAGGCAAGATACTGCCGCTTCGTTAATCCTGTTATCTTTTGCATACAGCGTAATATTGTGTGGCGGTGTCATAATCGCCACAAGCTGAATATCTTTATTATCTGACACAGTTGCCATAAACCAGTTTGCCGGGTCACGCCAACCGGATTTATCCTCGCCCTTTTTACCAATGATAATATTACCAAGCGGAATAAGATTTTGCGCTTCGTGACACATGAGCAAATCATATGTATCGTTATAAAACGCAACTACATCGGTGTAAATTTTTAATTGCAACATTTTTATTCCTCCGGACTATTACTTTCCCAGTTAAATATCGGAACATCTTGCGAAATTAATATTATCGCTTACAATTGCAGATGTATACCTTTTTTGCTGTACGCTCTGTTTTCTGTACTATTGCGACACCAATTAATTCATGAACCTAAACTGGTGTCGCAATCCCCCTTTTTAAGGGGGTGATTAAAGCTTGAGGTTCAAGCTTTAATCGGGGG
>JGI24703J35330_11748378_pt1 | contig 14962 bp, 13 predicted proteins | sample TergutNt197P1_FD_35330 | JGI IMG/M metagenome (IMG submission 35330) | reverse complement strand
CCTGTGGGCGATTCTCCCCAATATGGGTCACGCCCGCCTCAAACAACGCCCGAGCAACCGATTCATCCACATACTTCGTCACACCGATGATGGTAACATCCTTTTTGCCACAACAGTTTTGCTCACACGCTGCTGCGATTTTCTGATTAATTCTATTAATATTTTCGCTGATATTCATAAATTGGCTCCTAAATTTACTCGTTGTACTACCTTTTCTAGTATAGCACACTTTGAATTAAAATTAAAGAGATTCCCAAGAATTCCAGGATTTAATCTTCATGCAAAACCAAACCAACATGAAAACTTAAGAAAAATTTAAGAAAATTTAGCTGTATTTCTTAATACAAATCTGGTATGATTATAGGTATAACAAAAGGGTGAGCGAAATGAAGAAAATTGCAAACATATTAATAGTAGAAGATGATAAAGATATTGCGTTTGCTTTGAGTGAATATTTAATTGCTCAATCATACGAAGTATGCTTTGCGGAAAATGGAAAAATAGCACTAGAAGTATTGAAGAAAAAGGAAATTGATTTAGCGATTGTTGACGTGATGATGCCTGTAATGGATGGTATAACATTCGTTATGAATATGCGAAAAACTTATGATTTTCCCGTTATAATGCTTTCGGCTAAATCTGAGGAAACTGATAAAATATTAGGCTTAAATATGGGTGCAGATGATTATGTCACAAAACCATTTAGGCCATTAGAATTATTAGCAAGAGTGAATTCTCAACTAAGGCGGCAGCAGCGAAATGCGAATCAAGTAGCGACTAATAGCGTCGATGAGCAGCAAAAAGTTATCATTGGTGGCTTAATAATTGATCAAGATCAAAAAACACTAACAGTAGATGATGAATATGTTAAACTAACGCCAACGGAATATAAAATATTATTATTGCTAATGAGATACCCAGGAAGAGTTTTTTCGGCGGATGAAATTTATGAAAGAGTATGGAATGAGGTTGCGATAAATACAGACACGATCATGGTTCATGTCAGAAAAATTCGTGAAAAAATCGAAATTGATCCTAAAAACCCTCAATATTTAAAAGTAGTATGGGGCGTTGGTTATAAAATCGAGCTAGTTAAATAAATAAACATTTGAAAAAATTGCAGGTGAAAAACATGAAAAAATTGAAAAAATGGACAGTTTTACTAATAGTTTTGGTGATTACATTAGCAACAGTAACACAGTGGTCAAGGTCATTGATAGACTTTATCGACCAAAACAGTGTAGACGTTGCAGATGAAAACGAAGAATATAGAAGCTTTGAAGATAGAAATATGGAATACTTAAACAGTGCTCTAACAGAAATGAGCTTAGCGTTATATTATGAAATTTTGCACGAAATGGGCTATTATGAAGCTGAAATTTGGAGGGAATTAACGCTATACACTGATTTATTCGATACGACAGAAAACACATTCTGGGGAAGCATGGGATTAGACTTTTTATTCACCGAAAGTGATGCGGCAGTCTTGCAATTACTTACAACAGAAATGTCTTTTTTGCGAGGCCGATTATCAACATTATCCTCATCATACGGAATCAGGTATTTTACTATGACTAGTGATGAAAATGAAATTTTTTCCATGACTGGTGATGTCAATTTATCAAATATTATTTCAAGCAATATTACCGAAAATTTAATAGATGAACTAACGCAGCAATTTTATCATGTTATCGCAATTAGATATAACGCTCATGGCCGATATGAAATTCCCTTCTTATTGTCACCAGAAAATGAATCTGTAATTTTGAATTATTTAAATAGACATAACCAACCAGTTGCGGGCATTGGGCAAACAAATTCAATTCCTGGCATTATACGAGGTGGGTATGAATTTGGAGCACAAACGCTTCTTAGCGGTGGACAAATTAGTTGGGATAATCCTAGGAACACAACATTCATATTTGCGATACCATCAAATAGTTTCGATGCTTTAGTATTTGATGATGTTGAAATATTAGCAAATAATAATTTGCACCAAACAAGAGAAGCAGAACTGCAAGTAAGAAGAGATGTTTCAGGATCAATTGACTTATCGCTCATGTTAATTGGGGCGATTAGCTTAATGATTCCTGTTGAAAAAATAAAAACTGCGGATATCCTTTTTAAGAATTTCCGAAAACTGCCAATTGAAGTAATCGCAATAGCGAGTGTGCTATTATTAAGACTACTATCTGATCAGATTCGGATGATTACGTTGCATATTTTGGACGCTCAGGGATTTCTTTTGTCACCAACAGTAAGCTATCATAATTTTAGAACACTATATTATGTCACATTACTTGCACTCGTACTCACAATCATAGCCTACACAGTCTTATATTTCAAGGATCTGATGAGGGCAAAATTCAAAACATTAAATGACGATTCAATAATTTTCAAAATGATTAAGCGTCATTCAGAAAGTGAACTAAAATCAATTTTGAGATTAAAATTAATTATGATCGTTACGGTGAATGCATTAGTACTAGCAAGTGGCTTCATTATACAAACAAATGTTTTCAGGCAAAATTCATCTCCTCTGTTTCTCATAATATTCATTCTAGCGTATTTACTATTCGCATACGGATTCATCGTCAACAAGACTGCGATTGTACAAAAAGATTATCAAAAATTATTAGATATTACCCAGGAAATAATCGAAAACAAGCAGGATATAAATGATTTAGAAGATTTATCGTATTTTAATGAATTGAAGCGGTCGATCATTAAAATTTCTGATGATATTGATATAGCTGTCAAGCGTGCAGTAACGAGTGAAAGAATGAAAGGTGAGTTAATAACTAACGTTTCACACGATTTAAAAACGCCACTAACTTCAATTATCAGTTATGTTGACCTTTTGCAAGTAGAGGGAATTACCGATGATAAAAGGGGTGAATATCTTAAAATATTGTCCGTGAAAACAGAGAGATTAAAGATTTTGATTGAGGATTTATTTGAAGTTAGTAAAGCGACTAGCGGGAATTTGCAAATGGATTTAGAGGAAATAAATGTTGTGACTTTAATGAAACAGACGCTATTGGGACTTGAGGATTATATTGAAACGTCAACTCTTACATTGCGAGAAAATTATCCTGATGAGGATGTTTTATTGATTCTTGATGGGGCTAGAATGCACCGAGTATTTGAGAATTTGGTGATGAATATTGTGAAATATGCGCTGCCTAATACGCGAGCATATATTGATATCATTAAGCGTGAAGATGAGGTGCTAATAACATTTCGCAACATTTCGGCCCATGAAATAAGTGATGATATGCTAGATTTATCAGAGCGATTCGTGCGTGGTGAAACGTCTAGAACTACCGAAGGTTCAGGACTTGGTCTTGCTATAGTTAAGAGTTTCGTCAAATTGCAGCAAGGTGATTTTAATATTGTAATTGATGGAGATTTGTTTAAAGTTGTGCTAATTTTTAAAGATAATGAATAGGAAAAATTGGTAGCTCATGATTATTTTGGGCTACTTTTTTTGATTTCCACAACTTCGCCACATTATTTCCTAATAAATAACGAGAATTATTCTCAAGAATGTGCTATAATAAACTAAAAAAACGTAGGAGGTGACGGTCGAGTAGGTTGGTAAAACTTATTTGACTTTGATGATGAATTTTATAAAAAGAGCTGTAACAAGCGTTATGAGAAGGCCAGGAAAGTCGATTATTTTGCTTCTTTTGGTGTTCATTTTAGGTAGTGTTATTGGTGGTGCAATGTCCGTTGAAGGAGCGATTAGCAATACAAATTCAAATTTAAGACGTAATATGCGCCCTCTTGTTAGTGTTGCGATTGATCATAACGCGTGGTCGCAATGGGTAATGGAGCAAAATTTTGATTGGATAAATACTTTCCCGCCACAACAGCCAAGACTAACACCGTCAGAAGTTCGCGCATTAGCCAGTTTAGAATATGTTGCTGATTATGATTATATTATCAATTATGCAATGCGCAGTTTTAATTATTCAAATCCGCTAAGCGCAGCAGATGAATGGCGTGATGAGTCAACACCGGTTCAATTTTTATTAAGCGGAAGCAGCAATACTGAATTACTTCATGTGCAGCAAGGCATTATCAATATTGTTTCAGGTCGAGAATTTTTAGCAAGCGAGCAAAATCCTGGTGGTGAAAGAGTCGCGGCAATTGTTTCAGAAGAATTTGCAAGAATTAATAATTTGTCTGTAAATTCGATTTTCACTTTGCAAGAATGGGTAAGATATCCAGATGAGTGGGGGAATGTTGAACCGTGGGGTGGGGATGATTTTTTAGATGAATATATTTTTGCAACGATTGAATTGGAATTTGAAATTGTTGGTATCTTTGATGTGGAAGCTGTTGATGAGGAATCTGAGGATGCACAGCAGTCTATTTGGGAAAGGAAAAGAAGGCTGTCGACGATTTATGTTCCAAATTGGAGTTTAGAACAAGTTGCACGAGAAGTAAGTGATGCAATTGATGAAGTGTTTGAGGTAACTGGTGAAGAAATGTCTTCATGGCTTGCTGCAGATCGACCAAAAGAAGGCGAAGAATTACAAATGCGAATTATTCCTATTTTTGTTCTTCGAGATCCTGATGATCTAGATAGATTTAAAGAGGCAGCACAACCATTATTATCAAGTGAATTTTTTGAATTTCAAGATTCACAAGGAGACGTTACTGGTATTGCTTCTTCGATGAATTCTTTGCAAACTATTGCAAATGGAGTTTTATATGTAGCGCTTGGTGCGACTTTATTGATTTTAAGCTTATTGATTACACTGTTTTTAAAGGATCGTCGTTTTGAAATGGGAGTTTATTTAGCACTTGGAGAGAAGAAGGGTAGGATTATCACGCAAATTTTAATGGAAGTTTTAGTAACATCTGTTGTGGCAATTACTTTTGCTGTTTTTGCTGGAAATATTATGAGTGATGTTGTGGGAAGGAATATGTTGATGAATGAGTTGCAAAATGTTCCTACAAATGTTGATGGGCCAAATTTTGGAATGATGCCAGGAAGTGTGTTTGATGAAATTGGTATTCCGCAGACGAATCTAACGGTTGAGGAAATGATTGAGCAATTTGATGTGTCAATTGACGCTCAAACTGTTGTGTTGTTTTATGTTATCGGATTGTCGACTGTCATTTTTTCAACACTTGTACCTGTAATTTATGTTTTAAGGCTAAATCCAAAAAAAGTTTTAATGTAGCATTAGTCTTACAACTTGCCACATTTTTGCCACATTATAGTCACCCCATTGTCACAATCTTATGATAAGATAGATGTATAAAAGCTCAAGTTTTGGAGCAAAATATCATAAAGGTGGTTGTTAGTAATGGCAATTTTAGAAGTTGTGAATGTAGAGTATGGATTTCGTGATGGTGAGCACCGTCGTGTAATCTTAGATAATATTAGTGCTAATTTTGAAAAAGGGAAGTTTCATGCTATTTTAGGTGATTCAGGATCTGGAAAAACGACGTTTTTATCGCTAATCTCAGCACTTGATAAGCCTCACGGTGGACAAATTTTATTTGAAGGCCGCGATATTAATAGACAAATTGGTGCGGAAAAATATCGTCGTAATCATATTGGAATGGTGTTTCAAGCATACAATTTAATTCCTTTTATGACTGCTGTTGAAAATGTTCGTGTTGCGATGAGTATTACTGAAAACCAACTTCCAGCAGATCAAGCAGCGGTTGCGTATAACTTACTTGATCATATTGGAATAACACGCGATAAAGCGGATCGTACTGTTAATAAATTATCAGGGGGAGAGCAACAACGTGTTGCAATTGCACGTGCACTCTCAACAAACGTAGATTTAATTTTAGCCGATGAGCCTACGGGGAATTTAAATGAAGAAATGGAAGCTGAAATCGTAAATATCTTAAAAAATCTTGCTCATGAGCATGATAAGTGTGTGGTTGTTGTAACTCACTCGAAAGATATTGCAGCACAAGCAGATATTATTTTTAAATTAAAAGGAGGGCAATTCTTGGATGAGTAATAGTGATTTTCTTTCTGCATTTAGCAAAGAAGTCACACAAAAAACAGAAAATGAGCAAAGCACACAACACGAAACTCGCAAACAATTAACAAAAAAAGAGCTGGATGCGTCTATTAATAAAAAGATAGCGGATGAAATAGTCGCAGCGGAAAATGGAGAAGAAAAGTCTTATTCTTTCAAAAAAACTGGTGAAAAACAAACACCAGCACAAAGAAAAGGTGCGTTAATAAAAGCACCTGAGCATGTGGTTTTGGAAGATAAGACTTTTCACAAGCGAAAAATTATCAAATATCTGCTATTTTCTACAACGACAGTAGTAATGGTTTTTATTGGATTTTTGATTTTTCGCATGACGAATGCAACTACGATGCCTGACTGGGTTAATCAAGAAGCAGATAGTCATAATATTAGAACATGGCAAATTAATTCTCGAATTACTCCAACAATTGAATTAGCCTACAGTACAGAATTTTTAGATGGCATAATTATGAGTCAAAGTGTTGCTCCAGGAGAAACAGTAATGCGAGGTTCATCAGTAGTTTTAACCGTTAGTCGTGGAGCAGATTTAAATGAAATTGTCCCATTGCCGAACTTTTATGAAATGACCCGTGCTCAAATTAATACTTTCAGAGAACAAAACCGGATGAGAAGTATTAATTTTAGCGAAGAAAATCATCCTGAGATCGAGGCCAACCACGTAATACGATTAGAATTTTCCGCCAATGCAGATAGTGAAGCATTCAAAAGAAGTGATGCGCTAACTGTCGTTATTTCAAGAGGACCTCACACAGTTCAAGTTCCAAATATGATTGGCGATGAAAGAGATGAAGTAGATGAATTTATTACGAGCAATCCAGAAATTAATATCGAGTTAGAATTTGAACCAAATCAATTAATATCACGTGGTACAGTGTTAAGACAAAGCGAATCTCCTGGCATGAGACTTGCCCATGGTGCAACATTAACATTAACTTTATCAGCGGGTAATCCGGTTGAAATACCTGATTTTTCACGTATGAGGCGTATTGAAGCACTAGAATTTGATGAGGAAGAACTTTTTGTAAATGTCATAGAAAGATATCACCCAACGATAAATTATGGCAGATTTATCTCACAAGATATAGAATCAGGAACTGAGGTTTATGACGAAGATCCTGCTGTAACAGTGACATATTCACTAGGAAGACCATGGATTCCAAGATTTTCGACGGTGGAAAATATTGAGCGAGAAATTGTATTGATCAATGACGATGGTGCATCAATATTTTTAGATATTAGACACATTAATTCATACATTGATCGAGGAGTTGTACTAAGGCAATCTCATTATGACCAACGAGTAGACCTTAATCAAACGATCTTAATTGAAGTAAGTTTAGGAAATTTAACGCGACCTGAAGATGATTTAAATGACGAAGAATTTAATTAATTCCGCTATTATTTGAAGTGGCGAAGCAAATGCCACATAATTGCCACACCTTTTTCATTAAAATTGTGATATAATGATAGCAGAACCAAAAAATGAAATCAAGTAACCGAGTGTTACAAAATAAGATGAGGGAGGTGGATGTTGAGCAACTAGTGCTACAAGCTGTAGTATTAGTATGTTCAACTGCCGTTATGAACTTTTTAAAACGTGCAACAACAAGTATCTTTAGAAGGCCTGGGAAGACTATTATACTAATGTTATTAGTATTTATTTTAAGTGTTGTCGTTTCAGGTGCGATTTCTGTAGAAGGTGCATTTAGAAATACAGATGCAAACCTCAGGCGCAATATGCAACCACTTGTTTCAATACAAGAAGACTGGGAAGCATTTAACAATAGTTGGAATCCAAATGACGATTTCGATTGGAACAGTGTTGAATGGGATGATCCATCAACACATCCTCCTCAAAATGAAAGACTGTTACCAGAACATATTAGAGCAATCGGTGCACTAACTGACTATATTAGTTTTTATGATTACATCATAGGTTCAGGTATGCAGTCATTTGAATTTGTTCAATATGAAATTCGTGAAGGAATGTTTTGGCGTGAAGAAGGAGAGCCTATGTGGCATAACTTCCAAGGTACTTCAACAACAAACATGGTTCAAATAGAAGAAGGCATTATTAGAATAATTCAAGGACGTCCATTTGAACAAGAGCACTTAAACCCTGGTGGAGATAGACCTGCTGCTTTAATCTCAATGCAGTTTGCCCACGCAAATAATCTTGCTGTTGGCTCAACAATGCAGATGTATGAGATTATTAGAGTTCCAGAAGAAAATCAAGCTGGATGGTGGGGTGGACCTGGTTTTTGGGATGAGGAGAATATTTATACAAGAGTTACTGTAGATTTTGAAATCATTGGGATTTTTGAAATGGACCCAATGAGTGATGATATTGCAGAGTGGAGTCAAGAAGAACATGATTTTGTTCGCTCTCTTAATACTATCTACACACCAAACTGGGTTCTAGAAGATTTAATGAGAAGGCGAAGAGATGCTGAACTATCAGCTTGGGAAAATGTAGATTTTGAAACACCTCAGTGGATAATAAATCAAGGTAATGAGGATGATGAAGAATTTCAAATGTGGATTACACCATTATTTGTTATTAGAGATCCAGAAATGATGGATGACTTCGTTGAAGCAGCAATGCCACTATTACCAAACGAATTTTGGACATTTATTGACAGATCAGGTGCATTTGATAGTGTTGCCTCATCAATGGCTTCTATTCAAACAATTGCTAACGTGATTTTATGGGTTTCAGTTGGTGCTACAGTAGCGATTTTGAGCCTTTTAATTACCCTGTTCTTACGCGACCGCCGTTTTGAAATGGGAGTATACTTAGCATTAGGTGAAAAGCGTGGGAAAATTATTACACAAATTTTACTTGAAGTAGTAGTAACGTCATTTATTGCAATCACTGCATCATTCTTCGTTGGAAGTATCATTTCATCATCAATTTCAAGAAATATGCTAGTAAATGAACTACAAGGCCAAGCGGATGCAACTGATGAGTGGGGCAATAGTTGGAGACAAGAATGGACAGTATTTGATCAATTAGGAATCCCAAGCAATGATTTATCGCCTGAGGAGATGATGGAATTATTTGATGTCTCTTTAGATGGACAAACAATAATACTATTTTACGGAATTGGCCTTGGAGCAGTAATTTTATCAACTCTAGCTCCTGTATTTTACATCGTTACACTAAATCCAAAAAAAGTTCTAATGTAGCTAAAAAATTCAAAATAAAAAAGATCAAACCCCTTACGAGGCGAGATCTTTTTTTATCTGCACATAATTTGGCAATTCAAGTGCACTACCAACAAAATCAACATAAGTCATCAAAATTCGCTTAATATTTTTCCTCTCATCAATACTTAGCAGTGTTGGCAGTTTATAATGATAAATATCCATTAAACTCTCACTTGTCCAAGCATCCGGAAATTCTCCTGCCTCCTCTAACATTAAAATCGCAACAAGCTCAATCAAGTCTGCAAACTCAAACGCCTCAACATCACTTAAACTCGCAAGTTGTGAATCCGTAATACAATTGCTAACAGCACGTGTCGTCTCTAACTTGACGTGTATTAACGCCATCATCTCTTTATCAGTTAAATTCGTCATTTTAATTGCCCCCTAAAAAATTATCTATCTCATTATGTCCTGGAAATCTCATTTATATACAACATTGATCATATAATTTAAGCGAGGTGATCAAAGTGGTTAAAATTGAAAAAAACATGCGAGAAATACTAGATGACATATTTTCGACTGTTGTAGCAATAAGAAGAGACTTTCATAGGCATCCAGAACTAGGACTTGAGGAGTTTCGCACAGCCGATAAAATTGAAGAATACTTAACGGAGTGGGGAATTGAGGTGGAGCAGCGCATTAACAAAACGTCCGTGATTGGGTTAATTAAGGGCACTTGCCACAACAGTGTAAACATCGGTCTTCGCGCAGATATTGACGCACTACCCATTTTAGAAGAAAATAATTGTGACTATAAATCCGTTATACCAGGGAAAATGCATGCCTGTGGACACGATGCGCACATAGCAATACAACTCGGCGCAGCCTATATTTTAAACAAAATTAGTTATATACTACCGGGAAGCGTGAAGCTATTTTTCCAGCAGGCGGAAGAAACCGTTGGCGGGGCTAAAAAAATCATTGAAGCACAAGGATTAGAAAATCCAAGAATTGATCATGTATTAGGCATGCACGTATGTCCAAAACTTTCCGTGGGAACATTTGGAGTAAGATATGGAACTGCCTACGCAACAAGTGACACGATAATAATAGATGTTCACGGAAAAGCATCACATGCAGCGGCGCCACAAAATGGAGTAGATGCGGTCGTTGTCGCAAGTCATGTCATTATAGCATTGCAAAATCTCATTAGTAGAAATATATCAGCCCTTGATTCGGCAGTATTATCTTTTGGCATGATAAATGGCGGCGTAGCGCACAATGTCGTCGCTGATCATGTGAAAATTAAAGGGACATTAAGAACACTTGATCAAGAAGTAAGGAAATATTTAAAAACAAGAATTTTTGAAGTAGCAAAACATGTCGCAAAAGCGTATGATGCCGACATAACACTTGCAGCCAAACCTGGTTATGATGCGCTAATAAATGATAAAACAACAACTGATATCGTTAAAGATGTCGCAATTAAAGTATTAGGCGAAAACAATGTGAAAATATTAGAGCATCCGAGCCTTGGCGTAGAAGATTTTGCATATTTTGCCAAAGCACGTCCGTCGACATATAACCGATTAGGCGCTTCAAATACAGAAAAAGAAGTAAACCTTCATGATTCAAAATTTGATATCGACGAAAAAGCAATGTATTACGGCATACTTATTCAGGTAATGAGTGTTTTGAGTTTAATGGGAGTCGGCACTGATGACTAAAATTAATAAAAAAAATATCGGAATCGTTGCCCTTGCTGGAGTTTTGCAAAAAGAAACGCTACTTGCCGGAGCAAACTATTTAACATCACTAGGATTTAACGTAAAAATTGCTCCAAGTTGCTTTGACGAATCACGAATATTTAACCCAGAAAACGATGAAGCACGTGCCAGAGAACTCATCAACTTCTTTAAAGATGACGACATCGAAATAATATTAAACATGCGCGGTGGTTACGGAAGCAACAGAATTTTTAAATACATCAAAGACTTTGAATTCATTAAATACCCAAAAATATTCATCGGCTACAGCGACATCACCTATATCCACATTTTATTAAATCAAAAACACGGCCTAAAAACGTATCACGGACCAATGATCACGGATCTATTAACCAAAAACAAAAAAAGTATCAACAGCTTCCTCGAAATTGCAATTAACAATAACCCGTTAACACTTAAAGGAATCCACTTTTTAAATCCCTACAATTGTTTAATAGAAGGGACGGTAGTCGGTGGAAATTTAAGTATCATATGCTCCACTTTAGCTACAGATAATGAAATCGATACACGAGGGAAAATATTATTTATAGAAGACGTGAACGAAGATGCTTATAAAATCGATCGAATGTTGATGCAACTAAAGTATTCAAATAAGCTTGAAGGCTGCATCGGTATTATCATCGGGGATTTTTCTGGAAGTAATGAAAAAGACATTTATGACACGATTTTGAAGATGCTTTTGCCGTTAAATGTAGTGGTTGCAACGGGGATTTTAGCGGGGCATAGTTCGCCAAATTTAACGATTCCGCTGGGGGGACATTGCGTAATGGATTGTCTGCGGCAAGAATTACGCTTTGAATGAAGTTGGACTTGAAAAAAATGTGATTTTGAGGTATACTTACTTGTAAGAAGAAAAAAGGTTGGAGAGTTTTATGAAGATTGGAATTTTAGATTCAGGCATCGGGGGGGTGACAGTGTTAAAAGAATGCTTAAGACAATTGCCAAATCATGAATATTTATACTATGCTGATTCAAAAAACGCCCCGTATGGTGAAAAAACAAAAGAGGAAGTAGCAAAATTAACAACAGCTGCTGTTGATTTTTTAATAAATCAGGGGGCTGAGATTGTAATTATTGCGTGCAATACTGCAACAGGGGCCGCTGCAAAAGAATTAAGAAGTAAGTACACAGTCCCAATAATTGGCATGGAACCGGCGCTAAAACCGGCATTAAAGCTAGCAGGAAATAAACGAGTGCTTGTAACCGCAACAGAGCTAACATTAAAACAGGAAAAATTTTGTGAACTGAGCGAGCGAATTGATATCCATAATCAAGCTGATTTTATCGCATTACCAGGACTCGTTAAATACGCCGAAGCTGGAAATTTCACAAACGAGACAATAAATAACTATTTAAAAACCGCCTTGTGCGCCCTCAATTTATCCCTTTACGGAAGTGTCGTGCTTGGATGCACCCATTTCCCGCTTTATAAGGCCGTATTTGAGCAAATATTTGCGCAGGGTGTGTTTATAGTGGATGGAACAAACGGGACCGTCAATCGCCTCAAAAGCTTTATCAAGCTCGAAAGTCCCGCCCCAAGTCTTCAGTTTTACCAAACAGGCATCCTCATTACCGAAGGTGAGTTATTTGAGTTGATGAATAAAATTTTAATGATTTAATGAATTTAACAGCAATCACTGGTTAATAATAACTTTGAGGTGATTTTAGTGAAATACTATTCTTCAAAGTTTTCGCAAATGCCTAGGTCTGATTTTGACACAGAATTTGCCGGAGAATTTGCTGAGGTCGAAAATGCTTATGTTAAAATGGCTTTAGCAGGCGGGGTGATTTGTGAGAAAATAGCTACTAATGCGAAAAGTTATATTGAAAACAAAGGCTAAAGCTTTATGAATGATGAGCTTGTGCCTTTGTTTTTTTAGATTGGAATTTCTCTGTGTTGGGGTTGACTCGCTAAAAGAGTTTTAGTGTGGAAGTGCTCTGGTGTGTTGAAAATATTGTCTCGATTTTTTCAGATTGTGCTTCAAGATCGGTATTAATTTTAATTGTACGTTGCAATCTCCAAATTTCCATTGTGCCAAAGAAAACAATTACACTTACAGTTATGATTACTATTTTTTCATCCTCTAAATCTCCCGAACTAATCAAGACTGATCCCTTTGAGCTCGAGCAGGCGTTCAAGAACATCTAACGGTAAATTATCAAAAGGGAAAATTCTTTCTTCAAAATGACTCTCTGGAATTTCAGGGAATAGATGGTGATTCTCCTCTAGAAAATCTATTACATTAGTGAGAAACGCAACGTGGTCACTGCTACTATTGCGACTCAACAAAAGATAACTCATCAACTCCTGATGATGAGCGTTATGCCAATCCGTTACAATTTCTTCTAATTCGCTAGTCCTAAGACCAAGGGTATAATATATCCCAGCTAATCTTAAGAGGCTAGTCGATGTTTCAATCCAAATGATATCGGCTTCTGTTTCTACTCTTTCACGTCTTAGTAATCTTGAATTAAAATCTTCTAGTTGTTCTTCAATATGTGCTTGAGCTTGCGCTTCACGTTCAATGCTTATTCGATTGGTTCGATGTATTCGCCACAACTCCATAACTCCAAACAAAACAACTACAACAATCACCTCAATTAAGATAATCTTCAATAATTTTTTCATCAGCCGACATCCCCTAGTTAGTAGTGATACCTTTGTGTTCAAACAGGCGCTCAAGAACATCTAATGGTAAATTGTCAAAAGGGAAAATTCTTTCTTCAAAGTAACTCTCTGGAATTTCTGGAAATAGATGGTGATTCTCCTCTAGAAAATCTATTACGTTAGTGAGAAATGTAGCGTGGCCACTACTACTATTATTCATATTAGCTAAATAACTACTAACTTCACGATACCTTGGATGATTACGATCACGCATAATCTCATCTACTTGATTAGGATTAAGCCCCAAGTTATAAGAGATCCCTGCTAAATTCAACAAGCTTGTCGGTGTATCAGTTCTATTACCCAGGTGAACTTGTCCATTAGGAGTTTCAGCTGTGATAATTGAGCGTCCTAAATCATAATCAAGAACTGCTAAGCGAGCCATAAAATACGCTGCTTCATCTGGTGTTACATCAGGATGATGACGTAACGCTGTTGCCAATTTCAAAAGCGAACTTACTGTCGAAATTGCCTTTCCAGGCTTAGTAAATTTAGTTAATAGATATTCTGCCAGAACTAGGGCGAATGCAGTTTGAGCTGTTTCTGATGTTTGGAAATCACCACTAATTCGATTACGAGCACCTTCACTTAACCAATTGCTTCCTGTAAGTGCTGCATAAATACCTGATACATGATAGAATGTTCCATCAAAAATGATACGTGCCCCTAATCCGTCTTCTGTATCTAAAGAACTAACTAAGTAAGTCACATCAAACAGCTCACGATTAATTACCCCTGTGCTACTCACTGACTGTAAAAACGCAGCCAGTTGAGTACGACGCAACAACCATTCAATTTCAAGATCTGCATGTCCCAAATCACTCGAAACACTTGCGAATTTAATTCCTGTGAAAGTTCCGAAACCAAGTTTTCAAGTAACCCCGCAACTGTACCATGTGGGAATGACTTGTTTTCGATAATTGAAAAATTGCTGAAGATAGTTAGTATGCTTTCGAGAGTCACACGCTCATCAAACATCAAGTTAGACAGTAAACGAGATAATAGTTCACTTGAAATTTCAGGATTATTAAGTTCATCAAGGAACAATTGATTCAACATTTCATAGTTCAAATTACCCTCATCATCAAATAATTTTCTCATTAAATTCATAGCCTCAGAGGCCAGAAGAGCTCTTGTTCTAATTACAAATGAACCTGGAGACTTTAGCTTAGTAATTGCTGCTTTACCCCCGCCTTCTTTAAAATCCCATTCAATCGCATCTACATTAGCCCGCAAAAGTTTCACAACACGCGCAATCGCACCCGCATAAGCCATCGCAGTTTGTCCCTCCATATTATCACGAATAACCCCTTCTAACG
>JGI24703J35330_11748379_pt1 | contig 14972 bp, 9 predicted proteins | sample TergutNt197P1_FD_35330 | JGI IMG/M metagenome (IMG submission 35330) | reverse complement strand
GCCTCTCGGGTCACAGCAGCTCAACTGAATAACTTTTTACACAATGAATTAGGAACAGTAGCAAATCGTAATAATAGTGTCTTAACTGGACAAGGCGCACATTTTATTAATGCGCAAAATCGTTATGGTGTCAATGCATTACTATCTTATTCAAAGGCACTACATGAGAGTAATCGTGGCTTAAGTAGCATTGCTAGAAATAACAATAACGTTTTTGGTTTAAATGCCATTGATGCAACACCTGGGCAAAGTGCCAGTGTCTTTAGAAATGTGCAACACTCCGTTAATGACTATGCCAACAACTGGATGTCAAGAGGCTACTTATGGCCAGGCGATTGGCGCTATGAAGGCCCACATGCAGGTCATAAAGGGAGCGGGATGAACGTTCGATATGCAACCGATCCTTACTGGGGTCAAAAAATTGCTGGTTGGGCATTTAGAATTGATCGCACCTTAAATCACCAAGACTTTAACCGCGAGCAAATTGCCATTAGACAAAATACATCAACTGTTGCCGTTACGAATGCAAATGGTGCAACAACACTATACACAGCAAATCCCCGTCAAGTAAGATTTTTCCCCTTTTTAGTAACAGGAACATCTGGAAATCAATTAAGAATTTTAACGGATGCCCCTATTGTTAGCGGCGCAACAAATCGTACTGCCTTATTTAACCGTAACAATGCGATTGGCTATATTCCAAATAGCAACGTTTGGCTAAGAGGTGCAAGCAATCCAACTACACCTCCGCCGACTCATGATATTGTTTCGCCAACTGTCACACTTTCACCCGTGCAATCTGCTGTGACAACGGTAAATAATCTCAACCTTAGACAGGGTCCAGGGACAACCCACAGCATTATCCGTTCATTGCTAAATGGGACCTCTGTGGTCCGTTTAGGTACAAATGCAAATGGAAGTTGGAGCTTTGTTCGCATCGGTTCGCAATATGGATGGGTGAGTACGACGTACTTGAGGATTTTACCTGCGCATCAAATTACAAGCATGAGACAAACAGGTGTAACACGTAGAAGCGTGACTTTTCGCCTAGGACCATCATCAAACTATGCGTTAATTAGAACGATAAATGGTGATACAAATTTACGAATTACAGGAAGAACCAGTTCATGGTACCGTGTTGTTGTTGATGGTACAGTTGGCTGGGTGAGGCAAAATGCAGTGGCAAGAACGCGCCAGAATGCCATGGTAACTACGAATAATGCCCATGTCCGTGTTGCTAGAGGAACCAATTACAGAAGTTTAACTCGCGTTCCAAGCGGTCAAAGAGTTACAATAGCACGACAAGCAACCAGTTGGTCACGCATAACGGTTAATGGTCATACAGGTTGGATTCGTAATAGAGATTTGAGTATTGAGAATGCCATGCGTCCAGGTCGCATAACAGGAAACAATGTAGCTGTTCATAGAAGGGCATGTTCAGACTCTAATATTCGTCATAGATTACCACGTCATACTGAATTAATGATTATTCAACGCACAACAGACGGTTGGTCACAAGTCCGCCTTCACCATAACAATGGAACGCTTACTGGATGGGTACGCACGAATCAACTAGAAAACCGTAACCACAGTCGTAGGTTGACCCAAGATAGCGCATTAAGAAATGGACCTGCATCAAGCTATAGTCGCCTTCGCACTGTACCTAGAAATACAACTGTCACAGTAAGAGCACGCGTTGGAAATTGGTATTATGTACATTTTGAAGTCAATAGACAAAGGCAATATGGTTGGCTATCTCGAAATAGCTTACCAACTTCAAGATTACCTTAAACCAATTATGGCGAACTAGTCAAATGTTTGACGTATAAATGATGAAATGTTAGTACATCTTAACAAAGAAAGGTATGTATTGGAGTGTTAAATATGAAACGAGTCATTACTTATGGAACATTTGACTTATTGCATTATGGACATATTAACTTATTAAAAAGAGCGAAAGCCCAGGGCGATTATTTGGTTGTTGTCTTATCAACGGATGAATTTAATTGGGAAAGCAAACAAAAGAAAAGTTATTTTGATTACGAAAAACGAAAGCAATTATTAGAAGCTATTCGTTATGTTGACTTGGTAATTCCAGAACATAATTGGGAGCAAAAAGTTTCGGATGTTAAACAGTACCATATTGATATTTTCGTTATGGGTGACGACTGGACTGGGAAGTTTGATTTTATTGCTAAAAAAACAAATGCAGAAGTTGTATATCTTTCAAGAACGCCAGAGATATCAACATCTCAAATAAAAGATGATTTATCATTAAACTGATAATAATGAGAATTTTAAGAATGTAATAGGTGGTTTTTTGAAAATGGAATTAAAAGTTTCAGCTACTTATCTAACAAAAAAATATGAAATGCACAAAAGAAAGTCAGACAAAACAAAAGTACTTTTAAATAAAAGCAAAAATAAAAGTAAAGATTTTTGGGCTTTACGGGGCATCACGTTTGAGGTTTTTGCTGGTGAATCGGTTGGTTTGATAGGGACTAATGGCTCAGGAAAATCTACTTTAGCCAATATTATTTCTGGGGCTTCTAAACCTACTACAGGTGAAATTACCATCAATGGGAAAACCTCTATTATTGCGATTGGGTCTGGCTTGAAAAAAGAGTTAACAGGACGAGAAAATATTAAGCTTAAGTGTTTACTTTCAGGGATGAGCAGTAAAGAAATCGATGATATTACAGATGACGTTATTGCTTTTGCAGACTTAGATGACTTTATTGATCAACCGCTTAAGAATTATTCAAGTGGCATGAAATCACGCCTTGGATTTGCTATCTCTGTTCACAATGACCCAGATATACTTATCATTGATGAAGCATTATCTGTAGGTGATGACACATTTTATCAACGTTGTGTTGATAAAATTTTTGAGTTTAAAAATCAAGGAAAGACGATTTTCTTTGTGAGTCATTCTACTAAACAGATAAGAAAACTTTGTGATAAAGCGATTTGGTTACATGAGGGTGAAATGAAGGGATTTGGACCTGTTGACGAAATAATAACTAATTATAAAGACTATGTAAAGTGGTATAAAAGTCTTACTAGAACAGAGCAAAGAAAACATAAAAAAGAGCGTAAAAAGGAACGTAAGCATTTTAGTATTGATGAATATTATGAACAATCACTTGTTGAGGATAGTTTGTTTGAACATCATCGTCTTTACGATTTATTTTATCCTACCAAGCAAAAAGCAGATAAGTTAAGTTTTGCTACAAAAATCATGATGCTATTTATTTTCATTGCTTTATTCACCATTACTGTCTATTATATTCCGGGTCGTTCTATTATCGAAATAGTTTTAGAAATCATCTCTTAAATGAAAGGATTAGTCTGCTGTGTTGAAAATTATAACGATTTTAAAAGAAATACTAAGTCATTTAAATCTGATATGGACAGTTGCTAGATATAATAATAAAGCTGCATTTCAGGGTCATTATTTTGGATTAGCGTGGGAAATAATCAATCCGCTCATTCAGATTTTACTTTATTTCTTTGTTTTTGGTGCCATTCGAAACAACAATACTGTTAGTGTAGGATTAGGCAATGACTATATTGAGGTTCAATTCCTTCCTTGGATGCTAGTTGGGATGTCAGCGTGGTTATTTATGAACAGGGCAACCATTAGTGGCAGTCAAAGTGTTCAGAAAAAAATAGGACTTGTATCAAAGATGAAATTTCCCATTAGTACATTGCCCGCCATGGATCTGGCAGCCAAATTAACTGCTTATTTTGTTACAATCTCAATTGTGATTGTTATCATCATTTTTTCATTTGGATTTACTCCTACTATCTTTTGGTTACAGTATATTTACTATGTATTAGCAATGCTGATCTTTGTTTATTTTTTTGCTTTGCTTAACTCCACGCTTACTATTATGTTTCGTGACTATCACCAAGTGCTCAAACCGCTCATGCAACTTTGCTTTTGGTTTTCAGGCGTTATTTGGCGCATACACGAAATGGCAAGGATTCCAAATTGGTTTATTAGATTAATGGATCTTAACCCCTTTTCTTATATACTTACGGGATTTAGATATACATTTTTTAGTCAAGCTTTCTTCTGGGAGCATTGGGAAACAACTGTCTTTTTCTGGCTATTGGTACTATTGCTTGCTACGATATCATCGCATCTTCATTTAAAACTTCGATCAAAATTTATTGATTTAGTATAGAGAAAGTAAGGTTAAAAAAGGAGTAGGAGAGTTATTATGTATAATGTACAACTTGAAGAATTTTGTAAAGCTTACAATTTAGGTGAAATCGTCGAATCAAAACTTTTTCCTATAGGTATGGCAAATCGCACATATCTTGTCGAAACGAAAACCGATAAATATGTGATAAAAGCAATTAATCCAACAAAAGTTAGAACACCAAAGAAAATTAAAAGACTTGAGATTGCAGAGCAAATTGCAGAAATAGCGAGTCGAAATGGTGTTTCAAGTATTGTAGTTATACGCATTAATGGAAAAATTATTACTGAATTTCTTGGTCAACATTATATCGTGTTTAAATTTTTTGATGGTGAAGTCATACATTTAAACAAGCTAACGCAGCAACATTGCTTTAAAGCAGGAAAGCTATTAGCAACTTTACATTCAACTAAGTTTACAGGAATATCACGACGTGACATTCCCAAATGTAATTATGGAAAAAAGCCAAATGGAAACATTGATTGGGATACTTATTATCAAGAAATTGCAAAAATAGCTCCTAAATGGTTAAGCCTTTTAGAAGAAAACTTAAGCCTTTTGAATACCATGTTTGAACTTTCCTATGAAATTCACCTTAATTTCATCCCTGCTGATAAAGTTATTTCTCATGGAGATGTTTCTAACTTAAATATGATGTGGAAAGATGGCATTCCCTATTTTCTTGACTGGGAAACAAGCGGTTACATTGATGCTACATATGAATGCTTATATGCAGCAATAAGATTTTCAAGTGAAAAAGATCCTGAGAATAATCAAAAAAGAATTTTGAATATGGAAAAAATATTTTCGTTTTTTGAAGGATATATAGAAAAGAGAGCGTTGAAGTTTGAAAATTTAAACACTGCTTTATATATGATTTATTATAAAAGGCTTAGTATCTTGCAACGCCACTTTCAAAAATATATCGAAGCCACCAAAGATTCTGAGAGAAAGCACTCTGAAAGAGTTATCATTCCTTTTCTTGGGTTACTTAAATCTTTTGAAGATCTTGAAGGGCAACTGGAAATGATGAAAGATAAAGTTAAATACTTTCAAATGAAAAAAGAAATTAAAGAAAATTTTGTTCGTGAAATAAAGCAAGAAATTAAGAATGAGATACTTGAAGAATTATCTCAAGAACAAAAAGGAAAATTTTCTTTTAAATCTTTATTTAGGACGAAATAAGAATTTCTTTGCGTGTGACATTTTTTTGCATACTGAGGTGATTTTGTGATAAAATTTAAAGAAAAGAAACGAAAGCAAAACAATTCAAAAAAATTATTGCATGTATTTCAAAATCATCATTTACTGGTGATTGAGGGGTCACTTGATCATAATAGACAAGTGTTTGATCTGGTCCTTCGAAATGCTATTGATGGTTCTGAGGTTCATAGGCAAGGTAATCAAAAAACTGAGCATCACTTTCTTTTTGAAATTGACACATCTCTTTTATTTCAAAGCCTTGTCTCTTTAGAAGGTGTTCAACTTAATTGGTTTCTTGATGTTAAAACGATAGAAGAAGAGATGCTATTTATTCGTCTTGGGAGATTTGTTACTACAAATGTGCAACAACTCAGATTTTTTGATTGTAATGAAAACAATTTAGTTAGCTATGTTACGCCACGTGGAAACTTGTCTTTAATGTTTAAAGGTGAACCAAAGGCGAATGTTTCTACTCATATTGAACGCTTTAGTGAAACAAAACAAAAAATCAATGTTATTGGGAATTTAGAAACAAAGTGTTATTCTATTGAAAAAGGGGAGGTCATTTTAAAAGGAAGAGTACATGACGTTGAACTTTCGTTCCCAGTAATCTTTAAATGCAATGATCATGTAGAAAAAAATAACTTTGGACTTAAGTCTTATCAATACCACTTTGAGTTAGACTTTACAACGTTTTATTTACAAGAGGGCGTATTCGATACTTATTTGCGAATCACATGGAAAGAAAATGCAGAAGAATATCTTGTTCGTATTGGCAACCCACGTATAAAAGCACGATATAAGCTAAAAGAAAGTCATTCTCACCATGAACATGAAAAGCTTGTTTCTGTTGTAACCCCTTATTATACATTTAAAAAGCTCAACCTTTCCTTTGAAGTTTTTGAATTAGAAACAGATTCTTTTTTATATTTACAACAACAGTATAAATTTTCCTTTATCAAATTCCTCATACACAAGAATGAAGATATTTGGCTCATTGGAGAGCGACCATACAAAGCGCAAGATACAGGGTATCATTTTTTTAAATATATGAGAGAAAATCACCCTTCAATGAACGTTTACTATGTCATAGATGAGAAATCTCCAGAACTGAAAAATGTTGAATTACTTGGAAATGTTGTGTTTTTTAAATCAACAACACATATCAAATATGCATTAAGAGCGACAAAAGTTATCGGCTCCCATCATCCAGATTATCTTTTTCCCATCAGAACAAAAAAATTTAAAAAGAAAGTTAAAGGAATAAAAGTTTTTCTTCAACATGGCGTCATGGGAACAAAAAATATGATTGCCAACTACGGCAAGAAATCTTTATCTTTTAATACAGATGCTTTTATCGTTAGCTCTGAATTTGAAAAAGAAATGATAGTAACCGATTTTGGATATGATAATAATGAAGTTTTTGTGACTGGCCTTTCTAGATTTGATTCATTACTGAAAAATGATGTTGAAATAAAATCTCAAATTTTAATTATACCAACATGGCGCGATTGGATTTCTAATACTGAAAGATTCTTAAATAGCGAATACTATGAAAGATATAAAGAACTTATTTATCACCCCAAACTCCAACAACTCTCCTCACAATATGGCTTTTCAATCGTTTTGTGCTTACATCCTAACATGCAACAATTTTCAAGCGAGTTCAGGGAGTTACCGATAAAAGTTATTAATCAAGGTGAAATAGATGTTCAATTACTGATGAAACAAAGTGCTTTACTCATTACGGATTACTCTAGTGTTGGATTTGATTTCAGCTTTCTTCATCGACCTGTTATTTACTATCAATTTGACAGGAAGCGCTTTATTGGTAATTATCCATCTCATTTGGATTTAGATAATGATCTCCCGGGGGACATTGTTTTCGATGTTAATTCTTTATTACAAACGCTAGAATATTATTGTGAAAGTCAATTTGTCATGCGTGAAAGAAATAAAATCAGATCAGATAAATTTTTGAAGTATAGAGATATCAACGCTTCTGAAAGGATTTATGATGTCATAAGCAAACTAAAAAGAAAAATATTTTCAATAAAAGAAGTGATGAATCATAAATTTGTGGTAGACTTTTTTAGGAAATTTAGGAAAAGTCGTTATTATTTTCCTCTGATGAAAGTGATGTATCATCTTCTTAAAATGATATTGCCAGTAGATAAAAATTTAATTTTATTCGAAAGTAGTCTTGGAAAACAGTATTCAGATAGCCCTCGTTATATTTATGAGGAAATTGTGAGAAGGGATCTACCTTATAAAAAGATATGGATCTATAATGAGAATATCCGATTTAGGGATGAAAAAACAAAAACGATTGAACGACTAAGTCCTCAATATTATTATTATTTGGCTAGATCAGGATACTGGGTTAATAATCAAAATTTTCCAACTTATATTTCAAAAAGAAAAAAAACTATTTTCTTACAAACATGGCATGGAACTCCATTAAAGAAAATGCTGTTTGATGTCGAAAATATTCAAGGTCGTGATAAAACTTACCGCACTCGCATTTATAAGGCTACTCAAAATTGGGATTACCTTATCTCTCCAAATAAATATGCAACGGAAGCTTTTACAAGTGCTTTTAAATTTGAAAAAGAAATCCTTGAATTAGGATATCCACGAAATGATATCTTTTATCACAGTGAGAAGGATATCATTTATAAGCAAACAAGAAGGAAATTGAATATCCCAAAAGATAAGAAAGTCATTTTATATGCGCCAACATTTAGAGATAATGAAACCGAAAAAAATGGATTCCAGTTTAAGCTCCATCTGGATTTACATCATATGAAGGAAAAACTAGGTGATGAATACATCTTACTTTTAAGGCTTCATATTGTGATTAAAGGAAAATTCACTATTAACGAAGAATTGAAAGAATTTGTCATTAATGCATCAAGCTATTCAGAAATTCAGGATTTATACTTGATGAGTGATATTTTAATTACAGACTATTCATCAGTATTCTTTGATTTTGCCAATACATCAAAACCAATTCTTTTTTTCACTTATGACTTTGAGTTATATAAAAATGAGGTTAGAGGTTTTTATATGAATTTTGAAAAAGAAGCGCCAGGTCCTTTACTGCATACTTCTGAGGAGGTCGTTAATGCTATTATGAACATTGAAGAAATAGCAAAAGTGTATGATGAAAAATATATGGTTTTCAAAGAAAAATATTGTGCATTAGAAGATGGAAAAGCTTCTGAACGCGTGGTTGATTTAATTTTTGAGAAAAACTAACTATTTCGAAAGGTTTTGTCTATGATATACAAATTAAAGGTAAACATCATTAAATTATTTCTTATCATCACCGGTTACTTCCCAGCGTTTAAAAAATTAATTATCTTTGAAAGCTTTCAAGGAAAGCAATATAGTTGCAATCCAAAAGCAATTTATGAATACTTGTTAAAGCATCATCCTCATTTTAACATGTACTGGTGTATGGACAAAGACTACACTAAAAATTTTACGAATAAAAATTTAAAGTTAGTTAGACGTTACTCCTTCAAATGGCTTCTCCTATTAGGCTTTTCTAAATATTGGATTACTAACAGTCGAATGCCTACGACAATACCAAAACCTAAACATACGACTTATATCCAAACATGGCATGGAACCCCACTTAAAAAGTTAGCATTTGATATGGAAGAAGTTCATATGCCAAAAACGACAACTGAGAAATATAAAGCTGATTTTTATAAAGAATCTCGCAACTGGGATTATTTGATTTCACCAAATCGTTATTCAAGCGAGATATTTAAGCGAGCATTTCAGTTTGAAAAGAAGATGTTAGAATGTGGCTATCCACGTAATGATATTTTATATAACGGCAATCATAAAGAACATATTGAAGAAATTAAAATAAAGCTACATATTCCACTAAATAAGAAAGTTATTTTATATGCACCTACATGGCGTGATAACCAATTTCACAAAGTTGGTCAGTATAAATTTGATTTACCATTCAACTTGTCTGACTTACAACAAAAATATGGAAAAGAATATATCGTGTTATTTAGAATGCATTATTTAATAGCGGAAAACCTCGATTTAAGTCAATATGAAGGATTTGCTTATGATTTTTCGCAAGAAATAGATATTAATGAACTCTATCTTGTATCAGATTTGTTAATCACAGATTATTCATCAGTATTTTTTGATTATGCTAACCTAAAAAGGGCTATAATATTTTATATGTATGATATCGAAGAGTATCGTGATACTTTACGAGGATTCTATTTCGATATTGAAAAAGAAGCTCCAGGGCCTATCGTTAAAAATATGCAAGAGTTAAACGAGGCACTTGAAGAATTTAATAGGTATGGTGAATATATGGATAGTAAGGCAAATTATGAAAAATTTTATGATAAGTATTGTTATTTAGAAAATGGACATTCAACTGAATTATTTGTTAAAAAGTGCTTAGAGGAAGAGGGTTATGAGTAAAGATAAAATAGCCATTGTGGTGCCATGTTATAATGAAGAAGAAACACTGAGGTTGCTTTATGAAGAGTTATCTCAATTAGCAACTAAAATGAATGAGCAAGCTTTTGAATTTTTGTTTGTTGATGATGGTTCTAAAGATTTGACATTAGAAATCCTTAAAGCGCTTCAAAAAACTGATCCTCGACTGCACTATATAAGTTTCAGTCGTAATTTTGGTAAGGAAGCTGCTATTTATGCTGGTTTAGAAGCAGCAAAAGCGGATTATGTTGCTTTAATGGATGCGGATTTACAAGATCCGCCGTATTTATTAGAAGAAATGTACGAATTGATTAAAAGAGATGATGATGACTGTATTGCAACGAATAGGGTTAGTCGTGAAGGAGAACCGCGTATCCGATCTTATTTTGCAAAAAAGTTTTATAGTATTATCAATAAAATATCAGATGCAAATATTGTAGATGGTGCACGGGATTACCGTTTGATGAACCGAAAAATGGTTAATGCTATTTTACAACTTGGTGAGTACAATCGTTTTTCAAAAGGGATTTTTGGTTGGGTTGGGTTTAAAATAAAATGGTTGCCGTTCAAATATGTTGAACGTGTTGCAGGTCAAACAAAATGGAGCTTTTGGAAGTTATTTTTATATGCGGTTGATGGGATTGTCACTTTTTCAACAGCTCCCTTAATGATCACATCAATTTTCGGGATTTTATTTTGTTTTCTTGCTATTTTAGGTGGACTGATCATTATCATTAGAACACTTTTATTTGGTGATTCAGTGGCGGGGTGGCCATCACTTGTTACAATTATTCTTTTTATAAGTGGGATTCAACTTTTTTGCTTAGGCATATTAGGTCAATACTTAGCTAAAACGTATACAGAAACTAAAAAAAGACCTATTTATATCATTAATGAGATGAATACTGGTGTTGAAGATGATTGCCAGATGAGTGATGCACGGAGGTAAGATCAATGATAAAGTTAACTAAATATCGTGAACAGATCGCTTATCTTTTTTTTGGTGTCCTTACAACGCTTATCAATTGGATTGTTTTCACTTCTTTTATTCATTTAGGTGTGATGCTCATTATCAGCAATATTGTTTCGTGGCTTGCTGCTGTTATTTTTGCTTTTTTTACCAACAAGTGGTGGGTATTTAAAAGTACAACTAAGGGATTTAAAAGCACACTAAATGAAGGATTAGCATTTTTGGCTAGCCGCTTGTTAACAGGCGTATTTGAATTAATATTAGTACCTGTATTTGTTCAGTTTGGTGTTGATGGTATGATTTTTAATACAGAAGGACTTGATGCAAAAATCTTAGTTAGTATTGCTGTTGTAATTGGTAATTACTTTATTAGTAAATTTTGGATTTTTAAAGTGACTTCTAATGAGCAACTGAGTTTAAAAAGTACTGGAGGTGAAGATGATGAATGATGAAAATGAATTGGACATGTGCAAAATAGATGCTTTATTTCATCGACTCCACAATAAAAAAATTTACATCTTCTTTTATACAATCGTTTTTTCAATGGTTGCATTTGGTGTTTTTTATTGGTTTATCAGGGCAGAAAGAAGCTTGATTTGGCACACAGATGGTCAACCTCAGCATTTTAATGCCTTAGTATATTACGGTCATTACTTAAGAGGGATCGGGCGTTCACTTTTACAGGGTGAGGTAGATATCCCGCTGTGGGATTTTACATTTGGTTTTGGTGCTGATATTTTGACAACGCTTCATTACTATGTCATTGGTGATCCATTAACTTTACTTTCAATGTTTGTCCCTACTAGATATACAGAGCAATTATATCATTTCTTAATTATTTTTAGACTATATCTCGCAGGTATTGCTTACTCTTTTTACGCTTTTCGGATGAAAAAAGAGCCAGTGCCAGTTTTAATCGGAGCGTTAATTTACGTCTTTTGTGGCTTTGCAATTGTCGCTATTAGACACCCTTTCTTTTTAAATCCTTTTATTTATTTACCACTTATTTTGTTAGGCGTTGAAAAGATTTTTAAGAAAGAGAAACCGTATTTATTTATTGTTATGATTTGTCTGTCCTTGTCTAGTAGTTTCTATTTCTTTTATATGATATCAATCCTCTTGTTTATTTATACACTCATTAGATCTTTCTTTGTTTACGATAAATTTTCTTACCGAAACTTAGTAAAAGACGTGATGAAGTTTATGTTGTACTATTTAATTGGTGTCTTGATGGCTGGCGTGATTGCTTTTCCGAATATTTATGCACTCCTTACATCGAATAGAATGGAAGTATCCAATTACATACCGCTATTTTACCCTTGGAGGGACTATGCCTTTTTTCCTTTTGCATTTATATCTGATCAAAGAACAAGCTCTTGGACACATATGGGGTATGCTGTGATTGCTGTGATTGCTGTTTTGTATTTATTTTTGTTTGCGAAGAAAAAGAAAGAAAATTTACAATTGCGTATCGGCTTTGTTAGCTTAACCGTTATTTTAATGGTCCCCTATTTAGGTCATGTGATGCATGGCTTCTCTTATGTGACAAATCGCTGGATGTGGGGATATGGGCTTTTAGTTTCGTTTATTGTAACGAGTATGCTACCAGAATTAATTGAAATGAGTAGAAAAAAACTCATTATGGTATCATCACTTGTCATCATGTATATTTTAGCATTAATCATAGCTCCTCATACTGAGCAGAGCATCAGCTTAACCTTAGGCGCATTATTGTTGATTAATTTGGTGATTTTATTTGCTGCTTCTTTATTTCGAGTTAAGACTCAGTTAACGTATGTCGGCTTTTTATTCGTCGTCATGCTAAATATGGCTGTACTGGGTTATTTTCACAATGCAAGAAGTGCAGGAGACTATGTATCTGAGTTTCAACCTGTAGGTGAAACTATTTTGAACTTGCAACAATCTGGTACGATGAGTGTGAGTGATTGGGTTGTTGAGAATGACTTTTTTCGAGTAGAAGAAAATCCTTTTCATCGATATTTTATTTATAATACTGTTACTCAAACAGGCGTATATGGGAGTTCATTTTATTGGAGTTTAGCTAACCCTTTTGTAAGTCAATTTCTAGATGAAATCCATCATTGGGCACATCGAGATTTTCAATATGTGGGGCTAGATGCTCGGGCGATGCCGGGGGCACTTACTAGTACTCGATATTTTGTTGTTCGAGCAGGTCATGAAGCTTTTGTTCCTTATGGTTATGAGCCAGAACCAGTTAGTAGTGCGAGTGTTTTTGCTGATAATAATCGCACCTATTATGCATTTTTAAATGCGCATGCCCTACCACTTGGTTTCACATATCGTTACTACATGACGAGAAGTCAGTATGATCAATTGTCTTTTATTGAGCGGCAACAAGCTTTGATGCAAGCTGTTTTGCTAGAAGATCGTGAAACATTAGGAGAAGAGATAGAACTGATATTTAATGATCAACGATTAGCTTATGAAGTTGAAGTATCAGGGCTTGTCTTTGAAGATAATCGGATTGAAGTTTTTGAACGGGGAGCAACTTTAACGTTAACATTTGAAGAGGTAACACATAGCGAACTTTATGTAAATTTTAATCGAATTTATTTTGAAGGACAAAATAATAGAGCAACTGTTTCATTAGCGACTGACACGCTTAGAAAAAGATTTTTTATAGGAACGGACACTTATAATTTTTATGGTGGTAGACATCATTTTGCTCTTAACATGGGTTATCAAGAAGAAGCGTTGGGCGAGGTTACCATCACATTTAATCAGATAGGCGTGTACACCTTTGACAGTATTGAGGTTATTGCGCAACCGATGACTCTCTTTCCAGAGATGGTGGCAAATTTAAATGCCTATACTTTAGAAAATATAATGATATCTACGAACCAAATCGAAGGAAGTATTGCGTTATCAGAAGAAAGAATTTTGGTGTTAACAATTCCTTATAGTGACGGATGGCGCGCTTATGTGAATGATGAGGCTGTTGATTTGATACGTGCAAATACAATGTTTATGGCGATTGAGCTATCAGCAGGGGAGCAACACATTGTACTGCGTTACCGCACACCATTTCTTTTGGAATCTTTTGTAATGACTTTTGGAGGATGGGCTTGTTTTTTAGGCGTAATCATTTATTTCAGAAAGAAGAAAAAACAACAGTCTTAAAGTGATACGCTTAATCAGATAAACTGGAGTTGAATAAAATGAATAAAATACTGCATGCCATCAAAATATTTTTGTATCAACAACCGCTATATTATTTTTATTATAAAAAATTAAGTATCAAGAAGAACGTTGTCCTTTTAGAGTCGACCCACGGGAAGACTTTCGGGGGACATTTGTTCTATTTATTGAAAGAAATAAAGCGCAGCTATCCTCATTTAAAAGTTTATGTTGTCGCACAAGATGTAAAAAAAGTAAAAAGAGTTTTGAATACGTCTAATTTGCATCAAGTTCACCTTGTCAGGCATCTGTCTAAGCAGTATTTAAACTTGCTAGCTAGTGCCGCCTATTTATTGAATGACACGAGTTTCTATAGCTTCTTTATTAAGAAAAAAGCTCAGACGTACATTAATTTTTGGCATGGGACGCCTTTGAAAACGCTCGGTCAACAGATGGAAAATATAACGGATGCTGCCAATGTACAACGAAATTTTTATATGACGGATAAAATAATTGTCGGGAATGAATTTCTTGCTCATACGTTAGCTCATGCTTATGGATTAAATGGGATTTACCAAGGGAAAATGGTTGTGGGTCCCTCACCGAGGAATGCTATTTTATTGGATGTTGATAAACGTCATGAAGTACGTCAAAAGTTAGGTGTTGCGTTAAAAAATGTTTCCTTTTATATGCCAACTTGGCGTGGTAGTGTTGATCATATAAGCAATGACAACGATAAAATACTTGCCGATTTGCAGTACCTATCGGAAAATTTGTCGGAAGAACAGGTGCTATACGTGAAGTTGCATCCATTCTCACCAAGCATTGATCTAGAAATGTTTGAGCGGGTGTTGCTTATGCCACCTGAATATGAATTATATGAGTTTTTAACGGCTGTGGATATTTTGATTACGGATTATTCATCGATTATGTATGATTTTGTC
>JGI24703J35330_11748380_pt1 | contig 14991 bp, 17 predicted proteins | sample TergutNt197P1_FD_35330 | JGI IMG/M metagenome (IMG submission 35330) | reverse complement strand
AAATTGAGATTTTCGGATTATTTTTCGATCGTCGAGCACATTAATTTGTCCTTTTGAGATCCGAATTTCGTAAAAATTGAGATTTTCGGATCATTTTCGATCGTCGAGCACATTAATCTGTCCTCTTGAGATCCGAATTTCGTAAAAATTGAGATTTTCGGATTATTTTTCGATCATGTGAACATTAATTTGTCCTTTTAAGATCCCGAATTTCGTAAAAATTGAGATTTTCGGATCTTTTTAGCATCCAAGTACGGGAAGATGCCCTTCTAGAGGCTCTTGATAAGGTGAAATATACCTTTGAATGGTCAGAATCCAGGGAAATGGACGAGTCAGTGGCCTTTTTGAATGAAATAGCTTTATAAGAGCCACTAAATCTTAGAAATCTAGTATCTAGTGATCCTTGATGATAAAAAACAGTGAAAAAGGGCCACTAAACTGGATAGTTCAGCGAGTCAGTGACTTTTAGTTTATGTTGTTTAGAAAGTACAATTTTGGTGGCTAAACAAAAAAGGCCACGACTAAATCGTAACCTTTTTCTTTACTTCAATTGTTCAACGACTTCTTCTAAGAACATCCCACGCGATCCTTTAATCAGACAAATCGTTCCCGATTGATCCATGGCTTTTAATGCGTCAACCAATTCTGCTTTCGTTTCAAAGTGTTGTTTCGTTGTTAGGCTTGCCGTTTCATGAATGTTTTTGGCTAGATCTCCGATGGTGAACAACACATCGATTTCATCAGGGTTAACCATCCCTCCAACTTCTTTGTGGTAGTTGATTTTGTTATCACCAAGTTCGAACATGTCCGCCAATACAGCGATCTTTTTATCGTAACCAGATAAGGAGTTCAACAGATCCAGGGTGGCACGTACCGAAGTTGGGCTGGAATTATAGGCATCGTTAATGATTGTCAATCCACCAGCAGTTTGGAAGACTTCCATGCGCATTTTTGACATTTCAATTTGAGCTAACCCTTCTTTGATGGCATCAAAACTCACACCGAAGTGACGGGCTGTGGCGATGGCTGATAGGGCGTTCATTACGTTGTGCTTTCCTAAGACAGATAAGTTGAACGTAAGGTCAGATTGGTTGATGGTAAAGACCATGCCTTCGCCATCAACGGCAATGCTTTCCGGGTAATAATCGTTGCTTGTTGCCTCACCGAAGGTCATGAGTTCAAAGGCTGGCTTTGCTTCTGCGATACGTGCATCTAGTAGTGGTTCGTCACCGTGGTAAACGAACAGTCCAGACTCGTCCATACCTGAGGTAATTTCAAATTTCGCAATGGAGATGTTTTCTCTGGATCCAAGAAGCTCAATATGAGCTTCTCCAATACAGGTAATAATGGTCGCATCTGGTTTAACCATATCAGAAAGGAGTTTGATTTCGCCTAAGCCACGCATCCCCATTTCTAAAACAGCGATTTCCGTATCGGTAGGGGCCATGAGTAGCGTCAAAGGCATCCCGAATTCACTGTTAAGGTTACCTGGTGTTTTATGGGTCTTGTAAGTGGTGGCCAGGACACTAGCTAGGATGTCTTTCGTTGAGGTTTTACCGTTGCTTCCTGTGATTCCGATGATTTTAACGTTTAAACTTTCATCTTTATAAGCCATAGCCAAGTGTTGGAGCGCTAGTTTTGTGCTTTCAACTAAGATGACTGGGACATCAGCTGGTGGATTTGGCTGGTCTTGCTGCCAGAAGGTGGCAACGGCACCGTTTTCGATGGCTTGTTTCACGTAGTCGTGACCGTTGGCTTTCACACCGATAATGGGAATATAAAGATTCTTTGTTTCCACAGCACGTGAGTCGATGACCACACCTTCCATGGCGATGGTTTCAAATTGAGGTTCTAGACCTGACCCGTTTACCATTTGTTGTATTTGTTTGAGCGTTCGCTTGATCATAAGTTCATTCTCCTTTGAATGTTAAGTGATGTTTCAATAATGGTGGTTAATAAATCGGTAAAGCTGTGCCCGAGGGCTGCGTAACTTTGCGGGAGGAGGCTGGTTGGTGTCATGCCTGGTAGGGTATTGACCTCTAATAAGTAAGGAACATTATTTTCGACGATCATGTCAACCCGGGCATAGGACTCCAGTTTTAGCTCTTGCCAGGTTTTACGAACCATGCTTTCTACCTCTTCGCGAAGGGGCGAATCTAGATTGACGATGTGATAATCGGTTTCTCCTGCTTGGTACTTAGATTTAATGTCGAAGAATTCTGCTTTAGGTTTGATGACGATGGTTGGGCAAAGCTTGCCATTGACCACAGGCGTTGTGATTTCATCTCCTTTGATGTAGGCTTCGATCATCACTTCACTGTCGTAAATTAAGGCTTCTTCGATGGCTGGAATTAAGTCCTCTTCCTGTTTGACAAAGGTTGTTGCAATGGAAGAACCTCCAGAGTTTGGTTTAACAAAAACGGGATAACCAAGGGCGTTGATTTTCTCAATGTCTAGGTTGTTAGTGTCGTGGACGATGAGCCAATCGGCCGTGCGAATGCCTGCTAGTTTAAAGATTTTTTTTGACGTGTCTTTGTCCATGGCTAAGGCACTTGGCCGTGGACCACAACCTGAGTAAGGAATGTTCATAGCGTTTAGGATCGATTGGACACAGCCATCTTCGCCGAATTCACCATGGAGGCCGATTAAGGCAAAATCGATGTTCTGACATTTTAGAAAGATGTCTTCTTTTTTATCGATTTGGATGGGAATCGGTTCGTACTTTGACCGGTCAAGGTGGTCGAGCATGTAGGTCGATGAGATGAAGGAAATGTCACGCTCACTGGAAACACCACCCATTAAAACGCCAATTCTTTTTTTCATGATACATAACCTCCAGAACTCTGCAATTATAGCACACTGCAGGGAAAGTTTCCAACTTTCCAGCTGCCTGCACTTGTCAAACGATCTGGCAGAAAATCTACCAGGTTTGAAGGGCGCACACTGCAGGGAAAGTTTCCAACTTTCCAACTGCCTGCACTTGTCAAACTAAATGCCAGCAAGCTGACAAGTCTTAAGGCGCCTCCTATGTGAAAAAGTGTAACGCATTGGCTACACTTTTTTGGTTTTTATCGATGATGCCCACCATGTCCGTGGTGTCCACCATGCCAACCGTGACCAAATCCAGATCCATATCCAAATCCAGGAATTGGTAGCGGGAATCCGTAAGCTGGGTACGGATACGGATATGGATACGGGTAAGCTGAATATGGAGGATAGAATGGTGGGAAAAGCAGTCGCATATCAGGGGCAGGGCTACCTGGGAAATATGGATTCCATGGTGGGTGTGGTGGGACAGCATTCAAGCTAGTTTGGCCTTCTTTTAGATGACCATAGATCGGATGGTGGGAATTGGTGGATCCATCAGTTGGGGGAGCTTCAACTGATGGCAATGGCTTAAGGCCGATGGGGATAGCTTCTTCTTTTGGTCGACCATTCTGATTCAGTCGCGGATAGAAATTTTCCATGTTCGACGTTTGGCGGATCTCACTTGTTTCTGGGATCTTAAGTTTTAAGCCGGAAACCAGGCCGGCGTTAAAATCGATGTGAGGGTTAATTCCCATCACGTCTTGTTTGCTTTGATTGTACTTTTTTGTGATTTCATCAAGGGTTTCGCCTTGTTTTGTAATGTGGATTTTCACGTTGACATCACCTCTCCAGTTTTACCTTTTACTAGTTTATGCTTTTGCCTACATAAAAGGAACATGATTTTTGGAGGTTGTTGCCAGTGAATCAATGAAGAGATGATCCGATTAGCTCAAATCTACTTACTTTTAGCAAAATGAGCTAATTTTTGCTTTGTTGATCAAAGAAGATGGATTTGATGGGTTTTCGATTAAGAATTGTCTGTTTTTCTGACCAAAATCAAAACTAACTGCTCTTTGGCCAGATCTACCTTTTAAGAGAGAAGAATGAAGCACAAAAAAATCCACTGTTATAAATGTCGATCAACCTTCATTTCAATGGAATTTCTATTTTATTTTCCGTCAAAGAGACCACCGCCACGTTTTTGTTTCACAGCTTTGCGGTATTCACCAATGGTACTAGTTGGTTTGGCTTTACGGTTGTTTTGAGCACTTGATTTTTCTTGCTTTTTTTCCAGCAAGGCTTCAATCGCTGATTTTGTTTTTTTACTCATTTTATCACCTGAATTCTTGACTCATTATCAAATTTTAGCGGATTTTCTTATTTTTTGCAACTTCTTTAAGTATATGCATCCTGTAGAAAAAATATGATTTTTTTCATAAAACCCTTTGCATACAAGTTTTGTTGTGTTATAATGATGCTACTTTTACACGGGCAGGGGTATTTTGGTGTCGCTTCAAACCTTGTTTTTTAATGTGGAGGCTGTTCATGTTTAATCATTATTCGGTTCTATTAAACGAATCCATTGAGTTACTGAAGGTGAAGGAAGACGGAATTTATGTAGACGCCACCATGGGTGGAGGCGGTCACAGCAGTGAAATTCTAAAACAGTTAACAACGGGGCATTTGTATGCCTTTGATCAGGACGCATTTGCCATTAAGGAAACGTCTGCGAAGTTGGCGACTATTGGCAGTAATTTCACGGTCATCAAAAGTAACTTTGTCCATTTAAGGGAAGAGTTGCAGGCTCGTGGTATAGAAAAAATTGATGGCATCATTTTTGATTTAGGGGTTTCCAGTCCGCAACTGGACGATGCCCATCGTGGGTTTAGCTTCCATCAGGATGCGCCACTAGATATGCGGATGGATCAGACGGCATCTTTAACAGCTCGTGACGTTGTTAACGACTGGAATTTCTCGGACTTGTTACGAATTTTCTCTCGTTACGGAGAGGAGAAGTTTTCGAAGCAAGTAGCCCGTAAAATCGAGGCCCGCCGGGAAGAATCTCCTATTGAGACAACTTTGGAATTAGTAGACATCATTAAAGCGGCCATTCCGGCAGCAGCTCGCCGTACGGGTGGTCATCCAGCAAAACGAATTTTTCAAGCGATTCGAATTGCGGTGAACGATGAGTTATCGGTATTTGAAACGGCATTGGAAGATGCCATGGAAATGCTTAAGGTAGACGGACGAGCAGCGGTGATCACGTTTCATTCTTTAGAGGATCGAATTTGCAAGCAAATGTTTGCCGAGGCTTCAAAAGAGGATGACGCATATCGCGGAATGCCTATTGTACCAGAGGAGTTTTTACCAAAATTTAAATTAGTTTCGCGTAAACCAATTAGTGCAAGCGAGGGGGAGTTAGAAGTTAACAAGCGCTCACGCTCGGCCAAACTACGGGTCGTTGAGCGTGTACGGGGATAATCAGGGGCTAGATCTTAAAGAAAAGTGAGGAATGTAGTCATGACAGCCAAAGAGAAAAACATGTACGTAGACCCATTGCAGCATGCCCCTTACGAGCACCCTTATCGGGAAGAACAAGCTCCTCGAACCCGTGTTCGCCGTGTCATTCGCAAGAAGAGTCGACTATATAACCCTAAGTTCTTGCTGTTTCTTTGTGGTTTAGGTATTTTTGCTTTAATGTTTGGTCAGCTTTACATCGATGCCCAAGTAAATCGTGTCCATCGCCAAGTGGAAGAAACACGTCGTGAAATTGCCCGTGAAACCATTGTGAACGAACAACTACAAGGTCATATTTCGGAATTGTCGCAACATGCGCGCGTTCTAGAAATTGCTTCTCAGCGCGGCTTAACTTTCAATGAAAACATTATTTATATTGGAGATAGTTACTAGCACCCTATCTCGTTCCAATGATTTGGACAAAAACAAAAATAGTACGGTGCCTTGGCGCCTTTTTTATTTGTGCTAAAGCTGAAGAAGGAGTTGTAAGAATCATGTTTACCATTAAATCTGAAATCGAAATGGACGTCTCCCATTACTTATCTAGTTACGAAGGAAAGTGCAAGAACATCCACGGTCATCGTTACCGGTTAGTAGCCAAAGTTTCCAGTGAGGAGTTGCATCAGGAAGGTCAACTACGGGGAATGGTTGATGATTTTGGGAACCTTAAAAAAGCCTTAAAGCGGGTGCATGACCTTTTCGATCACAAATTGCTGCTGGAAGACAACGAAGAAGGCCACAAGTTGGTAGAATTTTTTAGTTCCAATGGCATGGATTTTGATATCTTGCTTTTGCCTTACCGCACAACAGCAGAGGAAATGAGTCGTGATATTTACCGTCGTTTGCAGGCAGAGGGTTTGAATGTAACGGAGGTTGAGTTGTTTGAAACACCGACCAATAGTTGTATTTATAGTGAATAATGGGTCGACCGAGGGGAATCAGTCTACTTTTAACTTCAAAAGATCCAATTCCCCCCAAAGGACAGAAATGGGTCGCTTTGGGGGAAAAACAAGGAATAAATCGTAAGAAAATCCCCCAATTAGGTCAAAAATCCAACTCTTGGGGTAATTTGAGGTCGAATAATGGAAAAATTAGCCCAAATCGTCTTAAAATCATGATTTTGAGCTAATTTCGGACCGTATAGTTAGGAAAGGAGGCCATCAACATGGCTAAAACGTATAACATCATTGAGAAATTCACCTCCATCGATGGGGAAGGGCCAAGTGCTGGCGAGTTGGCAGTTTTTATCCGATTTGCAGGTTGCGATCTAAGTTGCACGTGGTGCGACACCAAGTATGCCTGGGATGGGTCGTCTAAGCCTGAAAAAATGACGGCTGAAGACATCTATCAATACATCGAACAATCTGGTGCTTATAATGTCACCCTTACTGGTGGGGAACCGTTGATTCAAAAGGGCATCAGCGAACTAATCGGTCTGCTCATCGAAGATGGAATGACCACCATTCGGATTGAGACTCACGGTGGGGTAGACATTACCCCATTTAAAGATGAGTTTGATATGCTAGTAGCGCCCTATGATTTACAGTTTATCGTGGATTTTAAACTACCGGCAAGTGGTATGATGGATAACATGTGCCTGGATAACTTTGAGGCTGTTGGGGCTCATGATACTTTTAAATTTGTCATCGCCTCAGAAGAAGACTTAGATGTGGCGATCCAAACAATCCGAAAACATCAACTCGTTGGAAGGTGCAACGTGTTCTTTAGTCCTGTAGTCGACCTGATTGATCCACAAAAAATCGTGGAACGGATGGTCGCCGAAAAAGTTAACGGTGTCAAACTCCAACTCCAACTCCATAAGTACATTTGGCCAAAGGACATGCGAGGTGTGTAAAACACTCTTGCCAAGATTTTATTTTAACCTACCGCGCTACCGTTTAGAGGTTTAGTAGTAGCACAGAGGCTTTGAGGTGAAACTAGATATGAATATGAAAGAGATAGATTTAGAAACCATTGAAAAAAGCATTCGCGACATCATCCTTGCCCTTGGTGATGATCCCAATCGAGAAGGCCTGATCGACACGCCCAAGCGTGTGGCGAAAATGTACAGCGAAGTGTTTGCCGGAATGACTTTTACCAACGATGAAATTGCTGAAAAATTTGGAAAAACCTTTGAGGAAGAAAATTTCCTCGGAAATAGTAAAGATATCGTCGTGGTACGCGACATTGACATCTTTAGCTACTGCGAACACCACCTAGCCCTCATGTACGACATGAAGGTCACCGTAGGCTACCTCCCAAAAGAACGAGTGATCGGACTTAGCAAAATCGCCCGCGTGGCTGACATGGTCGGCAGGCGCCTTCAACTTCAAGAACGAATCGGAAAAGACATTGCCTCCATCGTCGCCAAAATTACGGATAGCGATGCGGTATGCGTCCTCATTCACGGATCTCACAGTTGCATGACCGCTCGTGGGATTGAAAAACCAGGTAGCAAAACGACCACTGTGACCTACGAAGGATCTGGATTCGAAGACCCTCACTTGAAACAAGAATTCTTACTCCTGATGCAAAATAAGAAGGAGGTGTTTGTTGAATAGGCAAAATAGTCCGAGGAAACAACGAATGAATAACCGGAGCTTACAAGAGGTAAGTGAGGATTATGAATGAGGATGTTGACGATGGAATATGAAGCATATTCAGCAAAGAATATGGAGAAAGCAATCATCGTATTTAGTGGCGGTCAAGACTCCACCACCTGCCTCTTCTGGGCTCTTCAAAAATTTGACCACATCACCGCCATCACCTTCGATTACGGACAACGACATGCCCTAGAAATTGAGGTCGCTAAAACCATTTGCAAAACCTTTGGGGTTGACCACCACGTCCTAGACATGTCCCTCCTGGCGCAATTGGCGCCCAATGCGTTGACGGACCACAACATCGCCGTTCGTGCAGGCCAAGACGAAGGCGAACTCCCGTCCACCTTCGTCCCGGCCCGCAACCTATTGTTCCTATCCTTCGCAGGAGCGGTAGCCTATAACCTAGGTGCCAAGCACCTGGTTACAGGCGTCAGCGAAGCTGACTTCTCGGGTTACCCCGACTGCCGCGACAGCTTCATTAAATCGATGAACCAAACACTGAACCTGAGTATGGATCAAGAATTCACCATCCATACGCCACTGATGTGGCTGGATAAATCCCAAGTTTGGGAACTGTCGGATCAGCTGGGGAAATTGGATGTCGTAAGAGAAGAAACATTGACTTGTTACGAGGGAATCATGGGGGATGGCTGTGGCACATGCCCAGCCTGTGAGTTAAGGTTGAGAGGTTATGAAACATACATGGAGAGAAAATCGGCTAAATAAGTCGATTTTTTCGATACCAGGGGTGTATAGAAATATAGCGAAAACACTACCATTATTGTCGAACTATGATATAATCGAATCATCTTGCCATGTGAGGAGGGAGCAGTTTTATGAAAAACATTTTAATTCTTATTAAAGATGGCTATAAAATTGCTCCTGAAGTTAAAAAGGCAATTGATAAAAGATTTCGAAGAAGCTTCGTTGCATACGTTGACGAAAATAATTGGAAAGCACTTGATGTCATCGATGACCATTCGATTGGTGTAATCATGGTTTTTTCAGACGATCACGAGAAAGCATTAATCCAAGAAGTGATGGAAGAATTCTTCGAAAACCAATCCATTTTAACACCTGTTGTTTTCGTTTCAACACAATGCAATGAAAAAATCATAGCGAGTATGTCTCTGAACGGTAGCCGTTTTTTTCTCAAATACCCCATTGACTTGAACAACTTTACGGCCTTAATGAACAACGTTGAATTAGCCGCCGATTTTTTTGGTGAAGATCAAGAAATAGAAGAAGAGGAAGAAAAACAAAGGGTCGTTACGTTAGGTGGCATTCCCTATAACGTGGCAGATATCTCAAGAATAGAAGTCATGGAAAAAAGACGTGTCAAAATTTACGGTCCGAATTTGGTCGATGACGAAGTAGAGAAAGTCGTCTTTTACGAACACTCAGTGAAAGACTACCTTAAACGTCATGGTCTGGAGAAAGACTTTCAACAGGCGAGAAAAGAGCGGTTTGTTAATCCGGATCATGTAAAACGAGTCAGGATCGTGGACCGAAAAGGGGAAGTGGTGATGAAAGACGGAATCGTTTTACCTGCGAGTTTAAAATATGCAAAAGAATTAAAAAATCGGATGAGGAGTAGGTGATATCGTGAATATCCATGGGTTTTTAATCGTACAAAGACTGATCGAATTGTTAGCCTTCTACTTGATCTTGGCCAATATCAACGGCATGGACTTAAAAGAATCCTGTATTCGATTGGTTAAAACAAAGCAGAGAACGTTGTATGACAATGTGATTGTATTAATCGGGTATCCACTGCTCATCTCGTTTGTGATTGAGTTTTTACGGGGTCACGGTTGGGGAACGGAAGTCTTTTTAATCGATCAACTCTTTCGCCCGCTTGTTGCTCATTTATTGTTGAGGCGTGTGTTTGATATTAAAAAAGCATTGCTCGCTTATTTATTCACGATGTTTGTCGGATTCATCATTGCTATACCGGCCTATGTATTTGATTTGCACGGCGTGTTTGTTTACTTATGGATCCTATCCATGATTGCCTTTATGAGTCATCATAATTACTTCGAAAAGCTGTACGGGCGCTTGGAGAAGAAAGTTTGGTTGCTAAAGGGTGCTTTTGCTTTATCTGCGATTCTTTACGTGATGCCATTCTTTGTTTCGCACTTTCCACTTATCGCATTTCCTATACTAGCATCGGTGCTGTTTTTGGCAGTTATTGTTCATGTTAAAATAGAAACGGCACGTATTGTTGAGCAAATCAAAACAGCGTCGTCTCATGAGCTGCATCAAGTATTGGAAGAATTGGCTTCGGATCGTCGCCAATCTGACCCTTATCGCTCATACACGATTAAGCATTATAACACCATGGACATCGGACCGGCTCTATCTAGAAAACTAGACTTTAATAAACGACAACGCCTCATCAAAGATTACGAGCTTGTTCTAGAAAAACGGCAAATAAAAATCAATGTCATCCTGTAGTGACATTGATTTTACTTTACCAACATATAAAGGGCATTATCGCACACCAGTTCGCCGGTTGAACCTCAGCAAGCACAGCAAAAACAGCAGTCAGAATCGTTAACGAAAACATAGGTTTTAACTCCTTTCAAGGGATTTTGAACACTTTTGAACACCCCAATCAGGAATAAAAATCAATGTCATCTTGTAGCGACATTGATTTTACTTACCAACACATGAAAGGAAAGACCCCGCATATGTTCGCTGGTTGGACTTCAGTAAACACAGCAAAGGCAGCAGCAGTCAGAATCGTTAATGAAAACATAGGCTTCAACTCCTTTCAAGGGATTTTAAACAATCTTGAATACCCCTAGGAAGGATAAAATTTAAAAAAATACCACCTTAAGACAGTCAATAACCATCATAACCCAGTCGGCGCAAGAAACGCCGCTTTTTTTGTGATATGCTACTTTAGTAAAAATACTGAAGGCTGGACAGGAAACGTTAGATCGTAGCCTATTTTCAGTATGCCATGAATTATAGCAAAATTTATCAGAATCTTCAATCGTTTTCACAAATAAACACGCCTCTTCATAAAAAACACTTTCACCGCACAAAGCTAAAACATGTTATGACGGAATCATCCTTATTGCAGAGTTTTTGGTTCAAAAAGGATGAAATTAGTACGTGTGGTTCTCTAAATCATCTTTATCGTTTGATTTTTGGTTCAAAAAGGATGAAATTGAGTTGCTAAATCCCTGAATTCATCCTCATTGCAAGGATTTTGATCCGAAAAGGATGAAAAAGTGTCTGATGGCATCCTAAATACAAAAGGTTAACCATTAGGCTCAATTTTTATGAAACGAGCGTGACAAATTAGGAGGGTTTCAAATGGAAGTTGTAAAAGCAAACGAAATCATATTAAAGCTAGGAAAAGTGCTAAGAACGATTCTAATTAAAGGACAGGATATGGTGATTTTTATTCCAGAATACGATTTGGAGGGGCGCTTGGTTTCTCAAGAATTTTTAGAGGAACAAGAGAAGCAGGTGTTTAAACTAGCTTGTTTTATGCTTGACAGAGGATTTCCAGGCCGTATTCGTCTCATCAAGGGAATTTGTGAAGAGGGGTATTGTAAGTCTTATAATCTAGAGGGTGAAGAGATTAATTCTTATCAACAGGTCATTTTTTTGCATCAACTCACCAAAGAGCAAGAATTAGAGGTTCTGACTAGTTTCAGTTATGAAGCAACCGGAGAATTACCGATTCCTCTTTATTTGTTTGAAAAGAAAGCCGTTTCGACAGTGATACATTAGGGTTAAAAGTTAGAAGGATAAAGTAGTCAAGCAGCAGAGGATTGTGACCTTTAGTGTTGCAAGGTGGATCAATTTTGGAAGAGGGTTGACACAAATTCAACAAAGTTGAACGTTTAAGTACAGAGCATCCACAAAGTTGGAAAATATGATACAATGATTTCAAATTTAAGAAAATTCTAAAAGGACGTGTGATGTGATGCCTAAAAAAGTAACAAAAATGTTGCTAGCATTTGTCATGATACTACAAATATTTATCCCAACAACTGCTGCAAACGCAGCTGAAGCGGAGATTGAGCCATTATCAGAAACTACTTTTACAGTTGTTGTTGAAAATGGAACAGGAAGTGGGGATTATGAGGTAGGAGAAAGTGTGTCAATCAGTGCGACTGTTCCAGCGAACCAGCGTTTTGTTCGTTGGGAGTCCACAGGAGCAATATCGGTAACTTTCACTAGTTCTTCCTCTTCGACAACAACCTTCATCATGCCAGAGGGGGACGTAACGGTTCGAGCTGTATTTGAACCACTTGTTCATACCGTAACCGTCCGAAATGGGACGATTACAGGTGGAACTTCTCACGCTGTAGGATCTACCGTTAACATTACCGCTATCACTCCTCCAGCAGGACAACAGTTTTCTCATTGGGCAGCCAGTGTACCAGAGGTGGTTTTTGCTAATCTAAATGCAGCAAGCACAAGCTTTACCATGCCAGCTCGCAATGTGACAATCACAGCTGTATTTATGGCAAATAATGCGCAGACTCGTACGCTTACAGTTCAAGGTGGAACAGGAAGTGGAACGTTTGTTCAAGGTACGTCTGTGTCTATCCAAGCTAACCTTCCATCCGGTCAGCGTTTTGTTCGTTGGGAGGAAGTAAATCGCCCATCAGGGGCGACAGCAATTAGCTTTGCTAATGCAACCTCACAAAACACAACGTTCACGATGCCAAATCGTAACGTAACGGTTCGAGCTGTCATTGAGCCAGTTTCAACGATTACCTCTATGCGTCATAATGGTGTCATGCGAAGAACAACAACCCTTCGCTCTGGTCCAAGCTCAAGCTATGCTAACCGTGGTGAAATTTCTGGAAATACAAACGTTAGAATCACAGGCCGTAGTGGAAATTTCTACCGCATTGATTTGGATGGTAGCGTTCGTTGGGTGCGTCAGACAGCTGTAGCTAGAACGCGCCAAAATGCCATTGTTACTCAAAACACTCGCGTTAGAGACGGGCGTAGTAGTAGTGCCAATAGTTTAACTCGTGTTCGTTCAGGTGATCGCTTAACGATTGAGAGAAACACAGGAAGCTGGTCACGTGTTACGGTTAACGGTCAAACCGGCTGGATTCGAAACCGTTACATTGCGGTTGAAAATGCAGCCCGTCCAGGGCGTACAACGGTAGGTGGAGTTCGTGTTCATCGCCGTCCAAATTCAGATTCTTCCGTTCGTCATACTTTGCCACGTGGCGCTCAACTAATGATTGTTCAGCGTACATCATCGTCTGATGGTTGGACACAGATTAGAATTAGACATCATGGTGGAACGTTAAATGGATGGGTTAGAAGCGATCAAATTGAACGTCAAAACTACCGCCTAAACGTTATGGGACAAAGTGCTCTTAGAGCAGAACCATCTGGTAGTGCAACACGTGTCGCTACTCTGCCACATGGAACGAATGTTTCCGTTAGAGGACGCGCAGGAAGTAGATATTTTGTTAGAGCAACCGTTAGTGGGAGAAGTGTTGAAGGTTGGATCCACCGAGATAATTTGACGAGACTACCTTTGCTACGATAAATGATTTTAGAACGACAAAAGGGGTCGACATCAGTCGATCTCTTTTTTTGATCTGAGGGCAGATAAAAGTTTCTAAAAAATAGTAGCGATTAGTCGACATTTCTGGTATATTAAGTGTATCGAATTTTAAGGATGTGTGAAACATGTTGAAGAACCTGGTTAAAAGTTTACTTGCACTTGCAATGGTTGTGCAAATATTAGCATCACCGCTCGCTGTAAGCGCAAATACGGAACCTACTCACTTTGTTACAACCGTTAATGCGGCAGCGGGTGGTGGAGAGTTTACAGCAGGATCTACTGTGCCTCTCACCTCGCTAACTTTCGCTGGCGAACGATTTGTTCGTTGGGAGGAAATAAATCGACCATCGGGAGCTGAGCGCATCACCTTTAGTCCAAATGCAACAACAATGAACGCCTCCTTTACTATGCCAGCCCGGGATGTAACGATCCGTGCCGTTTTTGAACCAGTAGCTACTCCCTCTCAAACCATTACAAGTATGCGTCGAACAGGTGTTACCCGTCAATCGGCAACCTTTAGAGCTGGACCAAGTTCTGCTTATCGAAACATTGGTGAAGTTTCTGGGAATACAAATTTGAGAATCACTGGTCGTAGCGGAGATTTCTATCGCGTCGTTGTAAATGGTCAAACTGGATGGTTAAGACAAACCACAGTAGCTAGAACCCGTCAGATGGCTGTTGTTACTAACGATCGTGCTCACGTTAGAGAAAGTCGTAGCAGTAGCTCGAGAAGCTTAACCCGTGTTCGTTCAGGTGATCGTTTAACCCTTGAAAGACAAACAGGTAGTTGGTCACGTGTAACGGTTAATGGTCATAGAGGTTGGATTCGAAACCGAGATCTTGCTATTGAGAATGCCTCTCGTCCAGGACAAGTGGTAACTAGCGTTGCAGCGGTACATAGCAGACCTAGGGCGGCTTCTTCTGTGCGTCATGTTTTACCACGTGGGGCCCAGTTAATGATCGTTCAAAGAACATCAGATGGTTGGACTCAAATTGCGATTAGGCATAATGCAGGGACTTTAAACGGTTGGGTCAGAACCAACCAAATTGAACGTAGTAACCACAATCGCCTTATTGTAGGCAGTGCGGCTCTTAGATCCGGACCATCTAGTAGTTATTCACGTATTACTACGCTTTCACATGGAAGTAGAATCTCGGTTAGAGCCCGTGCAGGAAGTAGGTATTACATTAGGGAAACGGTTAATGGGCGAAACGTTCATGGCTGGGTACGCCGTGATGAAGTAACAAGATTAGCTTTACCGAGATAAATTTTAGACCATTATAAAGAGGCTGTATCAAAGCGAGTGTTGTAAGAGTACTCGTGGCGATATGGCTTTTTTAGTTTGACTTTTGCTAATCCCTTTTTTTAACATCTGGGATCATCAAAAGGCTGTTTCAACAAAATGCCAATCCATCATGGAGTCGCCTGACTTGAAATGATCAGCAAATCGCTCTTTATGATGAAATGCTGATCATTTCGATAAGATTCAAAGATGGTTTTTA
>JGI24703J35330_11748382_pt1 | contig 15027 bp, 16 predicted proteins | sample TergutNt197P1_FD_35330 | JGI IMG/M metagenome (IMG submission 35330) | reverse complement strand
AATCGATCTATTTAGGGGTGATTAAAGGGATGGTTATCATCTCTAAATTACCCTTAAATGAGGAAAATGGTCATGATGAGGGTAATATCTACAGTGAGTTCATCAAAAAAATTACCCTTAAACTCTCTAAATGGCAGAGTTAAGGGTAATTTTAAAGTTGTTATTCAAAAGGAACCGAACATCTTCTGACTCTTAATTTTGATACAGCCCCTTTAGTATGTATTGGTTAAAACGTCAAAATTTAATCCAAACTTAACAAAGGAAATGTTATAATCTTTGTAGTTGGAGGTTGTTGCCCATGAAATTATTAATTGTTGAGGATAACCAATCCTTACAGAGGGTCTTATTAAAAGGTTTTAAGAAATTCGGATATACCGTTGATGTGGCCTCTGATGGGGAAGAAGCATTGGAATTATTTTTTTCAAACCTTTATGCGTTAATCATTCTTGACTTAAACTTGCCAAAGCTTGATGGGACCTGCGTATTGCGAGAAATCCGCTCGGTTAACCAAGAAATTCCCGTTCTTATTTTATCGGCTCGTAGTCAAGTTGAAGAAAAAATTATCGGCTTAGATTTGGGAGCAAATGATTACCTAGAAAAACCATTTCATTTCGCTGAATTGGAAGCAAGGGCACGTGCGTTGCTTCGCCGAGATTTTAAGACGGCGATTGCGACGATCGAAATTGGCGTTGTAAAAGTTGATACTGCTAGTAAAAGAGCGTTTGTTTCTGATGTAGAAGTTGTTTTACCAAAGAAAGAATATGCCATTTTAGAATACCTCGTTCTTCATCGTGGACAAGCCATTACAAGCAGGTCTCTTATTGATCACATTTGGGAAAATGATATGAAAGATGCGTTTAATTCATTGCGTGTCCACCTGAGTCATTTAAGGAAAAAATTGCCAACCGACTTTATTAAAAATGCTCGAGGACGTGGTTATTATGTGGAATAAATTAACCTTAAGAATCAAGATAACGATTTTGACAACCATTGCTCTCATCGTAACAGCCCTTGGTCTGACTTTTTTTGCAAATTTTAATGCCCAAGGAAATGTTTTAACCCCATTGCGTGAGCTTGATTTAATGGGGTTAGAGTCTCGATTCTATTTGGCGCCATCCATTGAATTCAACCAACACGGTGTTGAAATTAGGCAGAGGTACAATCGGAGCGAAGATGATATTAGGCAAGGTTGGCACATCTATTCAGTTGGTCATGAGCTATTTCAAGTGCAATCAGATTTTCAAATGTTTAGCTTCGTCATCGCTGCTAGCTTTACCATTCTAGGCACATTAACCGCCTATTTGATTTCTGGACAAGCTTTGAAGCCCATCAAAACATTGGCCAATCAAGTGGAAGAGGTGACAGCAAGCAATTTATCAAAACCTCTTGAATCATCAAATGCTAACGATGAAGTTTCTCGTTTAACCGATGCGTTCAATAACATGTTGAGAAAGTTGGATGGTTCCTTTGAAATGCAGAAGCTGTTTGCTCAAAATGCAGCTCATGAGTTAAAAACCCCACTAGCTTCCATGCGAGCAAACATCGAAGTACTAAAACTAGACGATGAACCAGGAGTCGAGGAATACAAAGAAGTATTAGAGACGGTTGCAACGGATACAGAAACATTAATTGGATTAGTCGAGGGGCTTTTGTCCGTTGGTCAAAAGCGAAAAGAAGCTAAGTGTGAACCTTTTGAAGTACGGCTGTTATTTGAACGGATCATTGATGGGCTTCGATCAGAAATTGCTACTAAGGGGCTGCAACTTCATGTGACAGGCACAGGGCAGTGGCAAGGAGACGAAAGGTTACTCGAGCAAGCCTTTTTGAATCTCGTCCATAATGCTGTCCGCTATAACGTAGAAAATGGTACGGTAACCATTAGAATAACTGACAGCCGGATCGTTATCGATGATACAGGCATTGGGATCCCATTTAAAGGTTTAAAGCAAATTTTCAATCCGTTTTATTGCGTTGATTCGTCTCGTTCACAAGAATTAGGCGGTCATGGATTAGGCTTATCGATCACTAAAAACATCCTTGATCAACACGGAATGGACGTTCTGATTTTTAGCAAAGTAGGAAAAGGAACAAAAGTTTTGATTACTCAAGAAAACTTAACATTCACTTAAGGTAGCTTGTGCTAACATCTACTTGTACAACACAGTAGAGGAGGATTTCAACATGTACATTTTAACCAATGCCCTGAAAAATTTAGGGCGGAATAAAGGGCGAAATATCTTGCTAGCTTTGATCTTGCTAGCGATTATGGGAACAACCGTTGTTACACTAACGATTACGAATACGGCAGATCGCATCATTGATGTTCATCAAGAACAATTTGGTAGCCGAGTCATCATTCAGCCCGATATCGAAGCTTTTTTCGAAGAACGACAACGAACAGGGCAAATGGAAGCAATCCCTCAACTTACATTGGCAGAAACACTGGCTTTAGCACAGTCTGAATACGTTCAAGATTATCGATTAACGGTGGAAAAGTTTGTTTTTGGTGAAGAGATTGAAGCCATTGGTGAAGAAGAAATGAACGAAATGATGGGAGGGCATGGAGGAGGTGCGATCATCATGGGCGCCGATGGCCAGTTGGATGAGACATCGGATCTTTCGGTGCCAAATTCACGATTGATTGGGGGGATGTGGTTGGATGAGTTTGAGACTGGTGACCGTGTCCTTCATGAGGGTGAATTTCCCCAGACTGACGGTGAAGTTTTGATCAGTTTAGATCTAGCGGAGCTTAACGATCTTGCAGTTGGTGATGCATTAACACTTGAAGGGAATCTTTTTACTGGCACGGATACGCCGGATATAGACTACCAGTTAATCATTACTGGTATTTATGTCGACTTCACCTCTGAAGGCTTTAGTGGGATGGGGTTTATTCCACCGATGGTAAGTCGCCGTAATGAAATTTTAACGACCATTGATACCATTGTAAATCCTTTAGGAGACAATTTAGAAGATGCGATTGGCATGCAAATTGATGTGATTTACTACTTGTATCATCCGAGTGATCTTGCTTATTTTGAAGCAGAAGCTCGAGCAATGGAGGTTAACGAATGGCTACTATTTAGTAGTAATGAGGCTGACTTTTATGCCATGGTTGCCCCAATCGAAGGCCTGCGACAGGTTGCTCAAACTTTTTTACTCGTTGTTTTGGTATTAGGTAGCATTATTTTAATTCTATTGTCTTCCATCTTTATTCGTGAGCGAAAATATGAAATTGGTGTTTTGCGTGCCATGGGAATGAAACGACAGAAAGTCGTTATGGGATTATGGACAGAAATGTTATTACTTACTACGACTTGTTTGGTATTAGGTCTGGGAATAGGCTCACTAGTGGCGCAACCAATATCAGATACCTTGTTAGCTGCACAAGTTGAAGCAACGGCTCATGTTTCTAATGCAGATGATCCAGGAAGCTTCCAACTGATTAGTGGTGGTGGTTTTCACTTCGGTGGTGAACAAGTGGCAGAATACGATCCGATTGACCAGCTTGATTTAAGTTTAAGTCGTCGCACAATGTTAGAAATAGTCGGTATTTCTTTCGTTTTGATGACCATTGCAGCGGTAAGTTCAACGGTTCGCATTACGAAATACGAACCGATAAAAATACTGATGGAGCGTGATTAAGGATGAGCTTATTAACTTTAAATATGGTGACCTACCGTTACGATGGAGCTAGCAAAGACGTTTTTAAAAAATTGAACGTTGAATTTGACGAAGGGAAAATCTATGCGATCATTGGTAAGTCTGGAGTTGGTAAATCGACGCTCTTGTCATTGATTTCAGGTCTTGACTTAGCAACGAAAGGCGCCATTTATTATAAACAAGATGATTTGAGTAAACTTGACCGTGATGCGTATCGGGCAAAAGACATTGGTGTTGTTTTTCAATCGTACAATTTGATCACAAACATGACAGCAGTTGAAAACATTGTTTTATCCATGAACATTGGTGGGTGTAAAATTAGTGACAAGAAAAATCATGCAATTGGATTACTAGAACAAGTTGGGATTGACGAAAAGAAAGCCAGTCGAAAAACATTAAAACTATCCGGTGGTGAGCAACAGCGGGTTGGCATTGCACGGGCATTATCACATAATCCCAGCCTGATCATTGCCGATGAGCCAACAGGAAACCTTGATGTGGAAACAGAGCAAGAAGTATTAGACATCTTGAGCTCTCTTGCTTATGATCAGGGGAAGTGTGTCATTATTGTGACTCATTCACCAGAAGTCGCCTCCATTGCGGATGTCATCTTAGAGATGCGAAATGGTAAATTACAGATGTGTTAAGGATTGGAATTTGAGTTCAAAGCCTTAAAAAGTCGAACGCTTTCTACAATCAAACCTTTTCATCAATTGATTTTTGACCCTAAAAATGGTACAATGTCACTAGGTAATAACGTAGATTTAATGAGGTGAATGCCATCCGGCATCGTTTGATATTGCGTAATCGGTAATGTGAGCGAAGCACGGAAACGAAGGATAAAACATAATTAAACACAAAGAAACACCGTCCATTCGTGACCATTTTTTGTGTATCCATTATGTCTTATCTGTCGTTTTCCGCTTTGTCTAATTGACTATTTTTTTAAAGCTGTGGAATGAACGATCGTTCCGCAGTTTTTTTGTTTTGAAAATTAAAAAACCGATCTATGCGATTACCAAAACCCATTAAAGGAGTACTTGAACCACCCATGAAAGAAAACAATTTACCAAACCTAGAGGAGCTAAAGGTTTTGATCGGCCTTGCGAGTCCAAAGGGAACAGATTACAAAGAACGTCTGCCTAAACAGCAACAATTGGCTGATTATTACGTGGCTGTAAAGTCCATGATTAAGAAACTGTCTACCAAGCGAACCTTGTATTTATACGACTGCGGCTGTGGTCGTAGTTACTTATCCTTTTACTTAAACTACCATTTGCAACAAGATGGCTTTGCTAACGTTGAATTTATCGGCATTGATACCAATCAAGATCTAATTGAGAAGTGTCGAGAAACAGCCAGTAACTTAGGGATGACCAACATGACCTTTTATGCAGGAAGCATCGGTGAGATCACTTTTTCCCATCGACCGGACATCGTTTATAGCTTGCATGCCTGCGACGGAGCAACGGATCAGATGATTTATCAAGGAATCATTGAGAATGCCCGCTATATTTTATCGGTTTCCTGTTGCCAACATACCATGCGCAAGCAAATGAAAGGTCACCCATTAGGGTTGGTTGCCCGTCACAAGCCTTATAAAGAACGGTTAACCGATATGATCGCAGATTCTCTGCGCACCTTGCTTTTAGAAACGCAAGGCTACAAAGTGACCGTCTATGAATTTGTAGCAGCGGCTCACACACCAAAAAATGTGATGTTGAAATGTGAAAAAGTAGGGGTCACAGAAGAAAAGGCCGCCTTGGCAATGGCAGAATATGAAAAGCTATCCGAGCTATTTAACATGCAACCGTTGTTGCAAGAGTATTTGAAAAGGTAAGCGTTGTGAGCTAGCTTCGTGCTAGCTCAGACTGCCCGCGAACTTCTTCGAAGAAGAAGCTAGTTAACCGTTTTTGACTCTGGATTCACCCAAAACATCAGTATTTTGTGTTTTTATCCATTTACTGATGTTTTGGAGGAAGTTTTTCTAGATTAGAGGCCTTGATTTTATCAGGTAAGTACTTATTTTAACAAAAACCTGACAATTCAAAGGTATATTTCACCTTATCAAGAGCCAAAAACATCAGTATTTTGTGTTTTTATCCATTTACTGATGTTTTGGAGGGAATTTTTCTAGCTTAGAGGCCTGATTTTATCAGGTAAGTACTTATTTTAACAAAAACCTGACAATTTTGAGATTGATTTTGTTCTAGGACTTGAAAAAATCCCCATTTGTCAACAGCTTCGTGCTAGCTTTTTTTATTCGCTTGCGTACAAAAGGACAGTAACCGAAAACACGTGATCAGTCGAGGTCATTTTTAATTCACCGTTGTAAACGTCAACCGTCTGAGCGATGCTTTTGAGCCCGTAGCCATGTCCATCGGAGATTTTAGATGTTAGCATCTGGTTTTCTTCCGAATAGACGAGATGGCCATCAAACGAATTTTCGATTTTAATAAAGAGGCATCCATGGTTAAATTCAATGTCTAAGGAAATCCACTTCTCTGTTACTTTTTCGACGGCTTCAAGGGCGTTGTCTAAAAGGTTCCCCAGTACATTTACTAAGTGGTTTGTTTCCACGGGAAGATCTTGTGGAATGGAAAGGTTCACGTTCAGTTTTATCTGATTTTTCAAGGCATCTTTGAACTTATAATTAATGATGCTATCAACGGGGATGTTTCCTGTGTCGCTATAAAGCTCGTCGACTTCAATTTCACCAAGCAAGCGATCAAAATAATGGAGAGCTTCTGATACTGTGCCTTGTTCAACATAAGTGCGCAAGGCGATGAGGTGGTTTCTCATGTCGTGCTTAAAAGCTTTTGTTTGCTCAACGGATTTATTCATTAGCTCTGACTGTGACAGATAGTATTTTTTCTCTTGCACATGCAGAGCAATTTTTAAATTTTTATCGTAAGTTTCTGAAATCGTGTTGTAAAGGTAGAAAATCGCAAGGTTATAAATGAGAAGAATGAGTCCATTGATAAAGGTGTTAAGAGGTAACCAGAACATCGCAGTGTGCAAAGCCACAATAATGGTGAGTTGGACAAAGAGGACACCACCCCAGAATGCAGGGAAATGGAGGCTTTTTTTAATACTCTTAAAGCGTTTAAGTGCCTGTGTGAATAAGTAGAACGCCAGGTGAATGACCAATGTGTATTTAATGAGCGCATCAAAGTTGCCAATAAAACTTTCAACGGCGACTCCTAAAGGTGTAAGGATAAACAGCCACAAAAAGGACATCATTAACACTTCCACCGTTGCTGCTAGCAGGTAGAGAGAGGTCACGGAAACCAATCGCTTAACCATGGTTGCTTCAAAGTTGAGGGAGATCATAAAATAAGCAGCGCCCATCGACAGGGGATGAAACAAGTGATGACCCAACAAGAAAAAGGTACTGATCAGAGCTAGCACAGCGTAGAAAGAGTAGGAGAGCAGCATTTGCTTCGTCGATGTTTTGCGCTTTTCAAAAAAGACGCCCATAAAATTATGAATGGCAAAGACGAAAATAACCGTTGCTATCAGAAAAATTAGAACAGAAACAAAGCTCATTTTCTCCACCTCCTTCGTTTATCTAAAATATGTATGTACCTTGTCCTTACGTCTTTGCGACGGGGTTGACTAATGGGCAGCGTTGTGTGGCAGTTAAATAAACTTACAGCATGATATTTCATGTGGTTGATGTAATCGTAATTGATGACATATTTTGCATGAATAAACAGAAAATCATACTTTTCAAGTTGTTGATGATACACTTCTTTCAATGCACCATAAAATTCCTCTTTTCGACCACCTACTAAGTAGATAACCAATTTGCGACCAATGCTTTCGAAGTAAACGATGTTTTTGATTTTTTCATGTAAAGTGTCGTGCCCCACACGATAGGTAAAGTTTCCAGACCAAAATCCAGCAAGCTTTAGATATGTATTGAGAGTGTGTTCGATTTTTAATCGGTCTAACGGTTTAACTAAAAAATCCAGTGGACGGATGTTAAACAATTGCATGGCATATTTAGTGTGCCAAGAAATGTAAACGATGGACATGGCATTGTTGTGGCAGGCATTCCGAATGAATTTTCCCACTTCAATTCCACTGACCTTTGTTTTGATGAACTCGATGTCCAAAAACATCAAATCATAAGTTGCACCTGCTTTCATTTTTTGGCAAACTTCTTCTCCTGTGAAGAAAACATCAATCTCGCAGGGAATGTTCAACTGATTACAGAGGTCAATCAACATGGCCTCCAATGAAGCACAAACCTTCATTTCATCGTCACAGATGGCGATTAATAAACTCATGGGCATCTCCCTTTCTACTCGTTTACCGATGGAATGAAAGGATATCCCGTTGGCTCTAACGCATTTTTTCTCATCATTTTATCATGCTATGAGGTTCATAAGCAAGCTAAAAAAGGCATCATCACGGGAGTTGAAAGCGAAAATTTGTTGGGAAAGATTTAGCTGTTTAGTTTACTTCAAATCCGCCTTAGTTTATGACCATTTCCCGCATGGTTCGTTTTTTTTTGATAAAATCTTTGGAAGATAACGTTATCACATATCATAAAACATGGAGGACAGAGACATGGAAGAAATTTTTGAGACCTTAAGACCTTTTCTACCGATTTTAATTCCGCTACTGATCGTTCAACTCGGTTTAGTCATTGCTTCGTGGATGCATATTTTTAAACATCCAAACTACCGTTTTGGTAATCGCTGGCTTTGGTTAAATGTCACGTTGGTGATTCAGATCATTGGTCCACTGTTTTACTTTTTCGTTGGTAGGGAGGAAGACTAATGTCAATTCTGGAAATAAAAAATCTATCAAAAAAGTTTGGTGATTATCACTTGATCAAAGATGTTACGTTTTCAGTTCCAGAGGGGAGTATCTTTGGCTTTATTGGTGTTAATGGCGCAGGGAAGACAACGACCATGAAGATGATTCTAGGCTTGTTAGCGTCGGATGAAGGGGAGATTTATGTCTGTGGGGAAAAGGTAACTTATGGAGCAACGAAAACCAATCGTCATATCGGCTTCTTACCTGATGTGCCCGAGTTTTATGGTTATATGAAGCCAAAAGAATACTTGCATTTATGTGGTGAGATTGTTGGGTTAAGTCCGTCAATGGTTAAGAAGCGAACCAGTGAGCTATTAACGCTAGTAGGACTTGCAGATGTTAATCGTAAGATTAGTGGTTTTTCACGTGGAATGAGACAGCGATTGGGGATGGCTCAAGCTCTTTTGAATGAACCGAAGTTATTGATTTGTGATGAGCCAACTTCTGCGTTAGATCCAATGGGTCGAAAGGAAATCCTTGATATTTTATTAGCCATCAAAGGGAGAACAACGGTTATTTTTTCGACCCATATTTTATCAGATGTCGAGCGAGTTTGTGACCAGATTGCTGTGCTTAATGGTGGTGAGATTGTTTTGTCGGGAACGCTTGGTGAGATACAAACTGAACATCGAATGGATCAACTTTTAATTGAGTTTGCAACAGCTGAGGATAAAGCGCGCTTTGCAAATTTAGAAAAGGACTTTACAGAAGGGGTAGCATGGGAGGATTTACAAGTCACCCTTTGTACAACCGATCTGCAAGGGTCTCAACGAAAAATATTACGCTTTTTAGCGGAGCAAGATATTCTTCCAAAGAGGGTGCAAGTGCTAGAACCAAATCTTGAAAACTTATTCATGGAGGTGGTTAGATGAAGTCTTTCGTCGCTTTTACGAAAAAAGAATGGTTGGAAAACTTCCGAACCTACCGCATATATATTTTAGGTATTGTATTCCTTTTGCTTGGGATTATGAACCCCGTCATCGCTTTTGTAACACCCGAACTTCTTGGAAGTATGGACTTAGGTGGAATTGTCATTGAAATGCCAGAACCAACTGCTTTGGATTCATGGGCGCAATTTTTTGGGAACATCTCCCTTATAGGTATGCTTGCCTTGATCGTTAGTTACTGTGGGATTATGGCAAATGAAATTAGTCGTGGAACGTTGGTAAATCTATTAACCAAAGGAATGAAAAGGCATGTTGTCATATTATCAAAATACTTTACTGCCACAACCCTCTGGACAGGTGTTTATTTGCTTTGTTTAGGGGTTACTTATGCTTATACCGCTTTTTACTGGTCTGGTGATGAATTTATTCTCAATCAGGGGTTTATCTCGTTTTTAGCACCGTGGCTATTTGGTGTTTTGGTTCTGGCACTTCTGATTTTTGGTGGTGTTTTGACTGGCACGTTTTCTGGGAGTTTGTTAACAGGTGGAGGCGCCGTCGTGGTGCTAAATCTGATTAATATTATTCCTAATGTGGCGAGGTTTAATCCAATAACATTGGCAGGTGGAACATTGGCATTACTCGATGGTTCGCTAGAAGTGTCTGACTTCGTACCTGCCATCATTGTTTGTTTGGTTTCAATTGTTTTGCTTCTGTTGGGGTCTATTGCTATTTTTAATAAAAAAAAAATTTAAGCGGGTGAATGTCAACGTTGGTGATGAGCAGTTTAGAGTAACTGGGGTATTTGGTCAAACCGTCCAATTTGAAGATGTTGAGGACATTATTTTACTGGAAACGAGCATGAGGGAAATGGATATTGTGGCTACAGATAGATGGCTTAGGACTTCGGGGACGAGCGGGTTTATTCTGTTGTCGTCTCATCGTGGTCATTTTTCAAGAAGGTATATCTTTGCACAAGTCAATCAAGCGCCGACCATACAAATTACAAGAAGTTCTGGTGATCCGATTTTCTTGAATTTTAGGAATGACGAGAAAACGAGGGAGCTTTATGAAGATTTGGTTGAAGCGTGGCAATTAAGTCAGTAGTAGGCAATTGCGAAAGTCGAATTTCTCCCCAAAACCCCTGATTATTTCATGAATCTGGGGAATTTCGCAATTGCCTATTAGAGCGTGAAGATGATGAAAAAAGGATTTAGAAGTAAAGGATTATGGATGGTGGCCGTGTCTAAAATTCTATAAAAGTCTTGAAATGTAGCATGAAACTTGTTAGAATAAAATCAGCACTTATGCATAGAATCCGAATTTATACCTAACAAATCAATGAAAACGCCGATCAAAAACGTTTTCTTCTGAAATAGGTCGAAATTTAGCAGGTTTTTTTCTCGTTTTTGCGTATATGAGAATAAGAGGGTCATTCGCCCACTTGATAATCATGCAAAGGCGGTTGAAAAAGATGCAGGAATTAGACGAAGTGAAAGTAGAGACTAGGCTGACCAGTGCCATTAGATTAGTAGATAATAAAAAGATGTACGATGAAAAGTGTAAGCAGATCTTATCCGACAAAATGATTTTAGCTTGGATCATGAAAGAAAGTGTGGAAGAATACGCAGATGTTACGGTAGAAGACATTGCGAAGTATTACATTGAGGGCAATCCTAATGTAGGAAGCACAGAAGTAGTAACTGGTAAAACCATTTATGGCTTGCCAACGGAAGAGATTGGACTAACTGCAGGAAAGATATTTTATGACATTCGGTACCGCGCTGTTGCTCCTAAACAGGATACCGTAGTAGAGTTAATTATTAATGTAGAGGCACAGAACAAGTATAACCCTGGCTATCCATTGGTGAAGCGAGCTGTATTTTACGATGGAAATATGATTGCAGGTCAATACGGCATTGAATTCGACAAGATGGACTATAACAAAGTCAAAAAAGTATATTCCATCTGGATATGCCGTCACGTTCCAAAGAAGCTTTCAAATAGCATTACATGTTACGAGATTAATGAACGCAACATTGTTGGGAAGGTCACAGAAAAGAAAGAGAATTACGATTTACTATCGGTTGTGATGATTTACTTAGGGAAGGCAGGAGATGAGCAAGATTCCAATGTTCTTAACCTATTGAATCGACTATTTTCAGAAGATGTAGGGAACGAAGAGAAACTAGCTATGTTAGTGGAGGAATATGGCATAGAACGGACAGATAAACTAAAGCGAGAGGTGATGGAGATGTGTAATTTAAGTCAAGGAGTTGAAGATAGAGGAATTGCGATTGGAATAAATCAAGGGATTAAACAGAGTAGGATTGAAATGGCAAAACAACTTTTGGAAAAGAACATGACAATAGACTTTATTTTAGATGTTACGAAGCTTCCACGGGAAGCCGTTGAAGCATTATAAAAACTCCAACCTTAATAAGGATATTATAAAAGTCGCTCGAATTGGGCGACTTTTTACTATTTCAATACTTTCAATTCCCACAGAGGTCGGTTTAAATCGTAAGGGTTAGAAAACATCTCCGTTTCAATGGCCACTTTAAAATCAGGAGCATCGTTAACCATGGATTTATAACTTTGCCTGCATTCATACACACTAGCAGGAATGATTTTGACGGCATCGTCAAGCTTAGGATAAGGGTAGGGAAGTTCTAAGAAAAAAAACTTTTTCACTTCTGAGCCATCGTGTTCAAAATAAATCCCACTCTCAAATTCGAAGACGTCTTTATCTGGAATACCCCCTGCATGAAGGGCTTTAAAGGTCCCGAGTACGGCTTTTCTGTATTCAATCACAGACGTTGTTTTCATATAAGGCGTCGTGAAAAAATAACGTTCTGGCATCTCACTCTCATAAGTAGGATTTTTTTTGCTTTTTCATCCTTTGGAAGCATAAGCTTTTTCGAAAATTTGGTCGTCTTTTTCGTAAATTCGGTTACTTTGCAAGTTAAACCAGCTAAACGAACCAAATTTGTAAGCCAATCGTCGATTTATTCGAAAATCGCCATTTGGAACCTTTTCAAGCTATACTAGCCTCAGAACAAACAGCAACACGACCTTGGAAGCGAAAAGACTTCGAAAAGGAAAGGTTGTGATCAACTATGAATGGAGTGATTCAATTGATTTCGATGAAAAATGTTTCCAAGCAATTTGGAGAGGTACAGGTTTTATCAGACATTACACTAAAGGCAAACAAAGGTGAAATTTTCGGATTACTAGGACCGTCGGGAGCGGGTAAAACCACCATCATCAACATCCTCACCAACCAACTAAAACCGAATGGTGGCACTACTAGGCTTGGTGTTAGCTCAAAAGAAGTGGGGTTGATGATCGACGTGGACGGGTTATTTCCCCGTTTAACCTGTTTGCAAAACATGCAATTATTTGCCGACGTTTATAAAATTAACAAAAAGGGCATTCTTGACGCTTTGGAGCAAGTAGGTCTTGGAAAAGCAAAGTACAAAAAAGTCAATGAACTTTCAACGGGAATGCGACAACGATTAGCATTTGCGAGAGCGATCTTGCACAAACCGAAAGTGTTATTTTTAGATGAGCCAACCTCTGCTTTAGACCCTGGAAGTGCGGAAGGGGTTAGACAAATCATTCGTGACATTGCAGAAAGCGGCACAACCGTATTCTTAACGACTCATAACATGGAAGAGGCGGTTGATTTGTGTGACTATGTAGCACTTATTAATAAAGGGGTTATTGTAGAAGAAGGGTCACCAGTTGAGATATGTCAAAAACATGATGCAAAAAAGACGACTTGGGATTTAGGTTCAGTATTTATTAAAATGACAGGAGTGGAATTACGATGATGAGAAACACATTAGCAGTTTTTAAAAATCAGTTTAACGAGTTTATTGCGGATAAGGAGCAACTTATGTTATTTGTTTTGTTTCCAGGGCTCGCCTTTTTCCAAGCACGAATCGCGGATTTAGACGAGGGAGTTTATCCTTACCAAATTGCGATCGTATTTGCCGCTATGTTCGCCAGTACGGTGATGGTTATGTTGATTCCACCGATCGTTGCGGAACATCGCGAAAACGGGTCGTTACGTTTTATGGTGATGTCTGGCATTAAGCCACTTTCTTATCTGTCTGGCATCGGCGGTTTCTTTATTATCCTTAACCTGCTCGTCGGTTTCTATTTCGCTTGGTTAGGCGCGTTTAGTGGTGTTGCTTTAGTTAACTTTTTACTCGGTGTTCTTCTTGGCGTGATTTGTTCCATTTTGATTGGAGCAGTGATTGGCATTCTTTCGAAAAATAGGCAAAAGGCCATGGGATTTTCCATGCCAATCGGAATGGGACTTGCGTTTTTACCGATATTCGCCACGAGTCTCGAGGCGTTGCAACCCATTATGAACGTCCTTTATCTGGATCGCATTGCCAACATCATGGCTGCTGGTGATCTAGCCTATGTCATGAATGACATTTGGGTCGTGCTTGCTAACGTAGCGGTGTTGGTGGTCATCTTTGCTGGGTTGTTTAAGCTAAAAGGGTTGAAAGGTTAATAAAAATCGAATGGAGCGATGAAAATGAGTAGAGGTCAAAAAATATTAATTATTGCGTGTGGATATGCAGCCCTAGCGTTTATTGGGGCAAAAGTCTTTAATGCTACCATCTTTTTCGACGATAACTTGTGGCTTGAAGCGTTGAGTTGGGCAGGGATTGCATTTGTGATCGGGTTGGTTGAAAACGCGCTGGGCTTAAGCTTTTTTAAAAAATGGATTAATAAGGAAGATTAAATAGGGATGAATCGAGTGGTCTAGTAGCACCAGTGGCGGTATCTCTCGATTTTATCCTTTCATTTGGATGGCTTCTATTATATGGTTCATGGTACAATGGAGCTAACCATTAATAAATTGGAGTACTGATTATGCAAACAATTTTGAATGGGCTGTTGGTCATTTTCGTTATGGCTTACGCAGTCGTGATTATCTTTTATATTGAAAACATTGGTTTTTTTCAAAAAATTTCCTCCAATAAGAAAAATCAAGTTGCATTTTTGGCAATCGGTTTTGCTATTGGTATAGCTTTTACTGCAATCAATTATTTTTTCGAGCTTGGTATAGCATTATCTCTCACTATACTAGGGGTTTTACTCTTAATCTGGTTGGTCAAGCAGAAAAATTATTTGGAAAACATTACAACCCTTTTGCTTTTTGTTTTCGGTCTAGTAAGCGTCATGGATTTTCCAAATCTCATGATTGAAGTGTATGAGCTTCAAGCCGTTCACATGCTGCTGCTTCTTTTATGTGTTTTTATCATAACTTTTGTGTTGCAGTGGAAGTTAAGGGATAAAATTGATAAACGCATGTTTAACAGTGCAAGTTTAAAAATAACGCTGCTAGCCTGTGGAACGGCGTTGCTCCTTTTTCAAACGAGCCTCAGCCCTGAACCAATAACACTCTTTAATATTGAAAGCTTCGTGTTAAATGAATCCTTGTTGTTTATCTTATTGTTTATTCTTTTGGGAGTTCTTGCGTACATTAACATCGTCCACACCGATCGCCAGTTTAAAATTGAAAGAGAGCGAGCCGAAACCGAAGCTTTCGAAACATACACAACAGAGCTTGAAACGTCATACGATGCCCTTAGGGTTATTAAGCACGATTATAAAAACATTATGA
>JGI24703J35330_11748381_pt1 | contig 15027 bp, 9 predicted proteins | sample TergutNt197P1_FD_35330 | JGI IMG/M metagenome (IMG submission 35330) | reverse complement strand
TACTAAGCCCGCCGATGTCAGGCCTTAGACCAAGTATACCTTCTACGCAGCCGACCATTACTGTACTTGCAGTACCTGTGAGCCAGTGTACATGTGAGCGGCCTTCGAAGGGACTGTCTACGCTTTCGGTAAACTGAGAGTATGCATATGGCTCCAGCAGACGAGTGTCAGCTATGTCGTTTTGTGCCGCAGGGCAGGATTCGAGATAGTATTCCATTGCGCGGTCGCCACGTCCCATCAGGGCTTCGGCAAGGATTAGCCAACCCTGCGTCTGTAGGAAAATAGCTCCGTTTTCTTTTGTAGAAGGGTTAAACAACAGTGCCAACGCGCCGTCGAAGGCGTGTTTTTCATAGGAAGGATTCATAATCCGCGCACCGTATTTCGTGTTTAGCTCACGGTATACGAGGTCAAGAATATCCTTGCCGCGTTTTTCGTCGGCAAAGCCCGACAGCACCGCCCATGTTTGTGGGTTTAGCCATAGATTTGCTTCCGGGTCGGATGGTTTGCCGATTACATCGCCGTTTTCGGCTATACCACGCACAAAACGGTCGCCCGCCCAGCATTTATCCTCGATGATGGCGCGGAAATGCTTTTTATGCTCCGCCATTTTATCAGAGACGGCGGTATCGTTTCTGTGTTTTGCGAGGCGCGTCATTATTTCGAATGCGTAGTAAAATTGCAATGCAACAAATACAGAAACGCCCTTTTCTCCCATACGCAAACAGTCATTCCAGTCAGCGTGGAGACCCGCGGGCAGACCGTGGATTCCAAGATGGTTAAGCGTAAAATCAATCGCCTTTAACAAATGCGCATATACTGTGTCCTCACCTTGGTCAGCATATGGCACAACCTCATCAAGAAAAGCTGTATTGCCCGTTTCTGCGATATATTTCCAAACAGTTGGATATATCCACATCATATCGTCGGCACGATAAGAGGGATGCCCTGTTGCAGTGCGGTAGCTTGCGTCCTCGGGCTTATCCTCATGACCGGGATTATGCGTAAATTTAACAAGCGGCAGACCTGCGCCATGATGTACCTGCGCAGATAGCATAAACTTGATTTTATCCAAAGCCGCTTCGGGGTCGAGGTGGATAATGCCTTGAATGTCCTGAACGGTGTCACGATAACCATATCCGTTTCGCAAACCACAATACGACAGGCTCGCGGCACGCGACCATATAAATGTAATAAAACATTGATACGAATGCCATGAGTTAAGCATATTATTGAAGTTTTCGTCAGGGGTTTGCACTTGCAGATTTTCCAACTTGCCATGCCAATATTTTTTCAGCGTGGTGATTTCGCTATCCACGACAGAAGGATTTTCATAACGAGACAGAACATCTCGAGCGTTTTTCTCGTTCTTTTGTCCCATTATAAATGAGAATGTCTTACTCTCATTAGGAGCAATTTTAAAAGTCGTTTGCAGCGCGCCGCAGGAGTTTAAATTATAGTTTAGCGTGCCGCAGAGTTTTCCGTTTTCAAGGCCAATCGGATTACCATAGTCGCGGTAGTTGCCCATAAAAGCAGCCTTATCACCGCAGTAGCTCGACACCTTAGCACCCGCAAGCCCAAAGAAACGTGTCACCGGCGTGTGGTTATTGAACAATGCATTGTTTTCATTTATTGTCTGTAATATCATCATGTCTTTAAAATACGTGCGCGTGATAAACTGCGTATATTGCAGGTTTACTTGGTCTTGCTCGTAGTTGCCGTCACATGTAAACTCAACAAAACCATATGCCGAAATTTCGCGAGGTTTGCTGTCGTTATTTGTAACCGTAACATTCCAGACTTCGTACTCTGCACCTTGCGGCACATAGTATTTTACCTTGGAAGAAATTCCGCGATATTCGGCACTTATTTCTGTGTAACCCGTACCGTGACGACATTCGGATTTGTATTGGTCAAGCGGTTTGCCCACCGGTTGCCATGATGCAGACCAATAATCACCGTCTTTTTCGTCACGCAGATAAACATAACGACCCGGACGGTCTTGCTCATTAAAGCGGTAGCGATTTAGCCTTCCTGCCGCACCACTCTTTACAAAGCTGTAGCCACCCGCGTTATTTGTGATGATGGCTCCGTATGCGGGAGAACCCAGATAGTTTGCCCATGGCGCAGGTGTATTAGGTTTTGTAATCACATACTCCCTGTTTTGTGGGTCAAATTTCCCATATTGCATAATACATACCCCCGATTTTAATTTTATTTTTCATTTTGTGTATTCAAATAATTTATTCAAGCTTTTGTGAGTATATCACAGCATTTTGCTACATGGAATAGGAAAAGCTCAAGTTTTCCGTTTGACATTGGCGATATTTTATGCATAAAATGGAGCATCCCTTGTGCATTTTGCACAAATACAATTCCGAAAGGGGTTTCGCAAATGTTTAAATTTACTGTTTTATTAATTTTATTAATTTTTTCTGCATGTGCAAATGAGCTAAATGTAGAAACGCCCGTTTCCACCCCGACTCCTACACCCATCCCTACCCCCGCCCCCACTCCTACACCTACACAGGAGCCGTTGGTAGCACCTCCCCCACCGGAAATCAACGACCCTCCGCTTGTCATCAACCTAACAGAAGCCCCTGACCCATCACCATCGCCATGGCAAAATGCATCAGAGATGGTGGCAGAAATGCGCGTTGGCTGGAACTTGGGCAACACACTGGACGCGCATCCACATGGCAATGTGACGGCGTTTGGTCGCCCAATCGAGACCCATGAGACAATCTGGGGCAACCCCATCACCTCGCGTGAAAATATAGAAACCATCCGAGAGGCGGGCTTCGATGTGCTTCGTGTACCCGTGACATGGTATCCGCGCCTTGTACGCAACTGTGACAACTACACCATCCGTGATGACTGGATGGAGCGTGTCATCCAAGTGGTAAACTACGGCCTCGATGCAGGATTTTTTGTGATAATAAACACCCACCACGATGAGTATCTTTTTAGCCTCTTTGACGACGACATGGACGATTCCATCCACGTAATCACGCGGCTATGGGAACAAATCGCATATGTTTTCCGTGATTATCCACATAAACTAATCTTCGAAGGACTAAACGAGCCACGTACAATCGGCAGCCGCGCCGAGTGGAACGGCGGCACACCGGAAGAACGCCATAATGTAAACATACTAAACCAAGTTTTTGTAGATACGGTACGCGAAAGCGGCGGAAACAACATAAACAGAATGCTGATGGTACCCACCTATGCCGCGGCAGTCGTAGCACATGCAATTGATGATTTTGTCCTGCCCGATGACCCGGCAAACGACGAAAACAAGCTAATCGTATCCCTTCATATGTATGCACCATACCGTTTCGCGCTGACTTTAGGCGAAAACATGAGCATGGGCTGGTCAACCCAAAACCCCGAGGATACAAACGCCATTACCCGAGGTTTAGACCTTGCCTACAATGCATTTTCTGCAAACGGAATCCCCATAATCATGGGAGAAATGGGTGCCTTAAACCGCAACAACACAAGCTCCCGCGCAAATTGGACATATTTTTATGTAACCGAAGCGAGAAACCGAGGCATAGTATGCATCTGGTGGGACAACGGAAGATTTGGCACATCACTTAGCCGCGCAGACGGCGACCATTTTGCCATACTAGACAGAGCGACCAACACATTCCCATTCCCGGAGATTATTGACTCGCTTATGAGGGCAACGGAGTAAAAAAAATAAAAGCCGAGAGTGCAATCTCTCGGCTTTTTTATAAAACACCCCTACTCTATCACCACAACCACACATTCTCCTACAACGATATACTCCCTGACCCCGAGGCTCTGTACGACTGTCCCCTCGGCTCTAAAGGTACCGGGATTTACCACTCTGGCGTAATAAAAATACGTATGAATCCTATTAAATCGCTCGTTATGGTCATGGAAGGTGACACGCTGTCCTTCTGTTGTAGCCCAGGCATGATGTCTGCCGGAGGTACTGCGTGTGACAATCCTGGCTGAGTTGCGTACAAGGGTTAGCCCTGCGGGTAGGAAATCCGTGATTACATAAGTCCCGCCCACATCGTCCGCGCCGTAGTTTACTGTGATTTCTACGCGAATGAGTTCATCTTGTGCAAACTCTGTTACCGGTGTGTTAGTTCCTGCGCGGAAAAACTGCCGCCTTACGGTGACATTGTTATCAATCGGCTCAATATCTTCCATAGGAATGCGCACTATAGATACCGCACCCACCTCGCCTGTGACACTCACGAGTGCAAAATCCGTTGCTAAATTTTGTGCAGGAATCCTCAAGTTAAACGACCCGCCATGCCCCAGTTGTCGCGTTACCGTTTCGCCAAACAATGTATATGTGATGCTCGCGCCTTCGGGAGAATGATTTTCGATTTCCATAGAAATAAAATGCAAACGCTCCAGACGCATTAATAAATACTCATTCATAAACCTAGTGTTTGGCCGCCCACGCCAATCCCAAAGGAAACCTGACATCCTTGCCGCATTTGCATATTCAAACATACCCTGCGCCTGTGGCTCACCCAGCCGCGCCGCCAAAAGTGAGACCGCCATGGTGTCTGCGACGATTTGTACACGGCTTCCGCTTGCATTAACACGATAATATGGTGCGATTGCCTGTATATGCGGAATGATTTTTACATATATATCCCGCGCCGAGTGCATATCACCGAGTGCCGCAAAACCAAGCCCGACATAGGCCAAATTGCGCATGGACAAATTATCCAACAGTGCATATGCCTGTAAATCCAAAAGAACAGGCTCTCCGAGCAACGCCAGACCGTACAACGCGAGGATTTTATTATCCGTCGCCGAGTTGTCTACTATATTACGCAAATATCGACGCATGGCCTGTATGTCAATTTCTTCTTTTATAAATGGCAGAAGCTTCGCTGTTACCTCCAGCTCTGCTGACGAATGCGGCAAAATCGCCATACCGCCGCTCTGTGTTTGATAATCCAAAATTTCAAATCCTGAGACATTGCGGAACAAGTTTATATCCGGGAAATGACGCTGTATAAGAGCATTTGCTTCACGCGCCGCTACCAAAGACTCTACCCTCGCACCACCCCACCATGTATGGCGCAGATTGAACAAATCATGCAAAAACCGTCCGCGTCCATGGTCAAGAAATGTGATGCTAGTGAGTCCTGTTGCATTTGCATCAAAGGTCATGCCGGCCACCACTTCATAAAACACGGTGGTATCCACCATTCTGTGAGACTGCGTCACCTGGTATTCATGCCGTACAGCATCGCTAAAACCTGCGACAGAGGCATCTATAATGATTGCGCCAAAGCCTTCTTCTGATTTCTCCCAAAGCGGAATATTAACACGTTCGAAAGCCACACCCATAGCGGTACGCACATCATCGGGAGAATCCTCACGCCAAACCCTAAATTCTACCTGCTCGCCACCGCCAAGTGCAGTGCCAAAAGCATTTACACCAATCGTAGGTATATCACCAACGAGGAAAACACTCGCCATCGTGTAATGCAAAAACATAGGCAACGTCACACGCAATGTCTGTACAGTGTTGCCCGCATGTAGACATTCGCTCACCGCAGAAGCCGTCACACGCCAAGAAGTAATATTATCAGGCAGTGGCATAGCGAATGTAGCCACACCCTGCGCATTTGTACGCACACTTACAAACATTGCGGTATCCTCAAAACGCTGGCGGATTTGGCCGCCGCGTTGTCCGTCGTCTGCATGTTCCGCCGATTCCGCCTCAAAACCACCCCCGGGACTGGCAGCAGGTGCAGCAATTCCCATAGCAAATCCCGCAGCATAATCAACCTGACGAGTCATGAGTCTGTCACCCCACTCTTCTTCTATCCCGTCACTTACAAAAGTCCTGTGTGTAGTGAGACTAAACCTAAGCACGTCGCTTACATCCAGATATAGCATTGAGAGAGTATCCACGCTGTAATCCATCAGCGAAAACAACGCCTCATCTACCAGGGAAATGTTAACATTTGTGGCGATGGGATTGCCGTCCGCATCGGTAGTAGTCACTGTAAATGTCGGTGTCTCACCCGGTCGATATGTCTCACTGCATGTCTCGACAGTGATTAAAATTTCGCGTTCTTCCAGATTAAACCGCAATCTCTGGCTCATATGTCCGCCGCTGTTATAGGTATGCCCATTAAAATGATACGCAAAAACCTGTGCATTAGGCACATGCCTTTCCGTAAATTCAAGCTCCAACGGATTGGAGCCTATATGATACGAAAGAATATCGCCCTGCACGACCACAAACAAAAAATTTCCCGTACTTACAGGCTCTGCGCCGCGCATGACTGTAAGCTCTACTACGTCACCGATGTTATATCCTTCGGCACGCGCACCATACAAAAAAATACTGTCATCATCCGCTCTTTGGAAAAAGCTCTCAAAGTTGCGCCCGATAAAAACATTATGGCGTATGGTACGACCGTTTCCGTCGGTGGTGGTAATACGTGCCTCATAGCTACGCCGCTCCACATTAGGCACAGTAAAATCATGAGTAGCCACACCATCTGCACCACTTGTCATGCTAAAGGTTTGCAAACGAGTCTGCCTGCGCGTATGGCGGTATCTCGGCACTGTTTCGCGGGTTACATGGCAATAGAACTCACCACTGCGTACTCTTTCCCACCATATTTCGTAGATTTGGACATCAAAAATCTGCCCGACGGTCGGCTCACCGAGAAAATCATCCCAGCGTACAGCGGTACCGTCATTCAATCGTCCGAGATAAATATCATGTGTCGCTATAGAAAGAGTAGCATCCGCACCATCTCTAAAAGCTCGCGGCCGCGCATGGATGTCATTAACAAAAACTCGTACATCGGTAGACTGATGCACCCACCCGATTTCGGGCAAAGTAGCTTCGGCAGAAAATGTCACTTGACGCTCACCCTGCACGTTTTCACTTGATGCAGAAGGCGTTACTGTCACCGACATATTTCCATCAATATCCGTCGCCGCAGTCCGCACACGTGGTGCATTAACAAGTAACTCCCAAGCCCAAAAATCATGTGTAATCCCCAAATCAGGTACGGGAGTGCCTTCAAAAAACTGTGTGTTTGCGGTAAATGTGACCTCTTGCCTCGCAAAAATAGCGGCTTGGTCAGCACTCACTACCATACGATAAGGCGGCGTGACATAGTCCATCACGGTAAGGAATATAGAATTTAACGCAACATCACCATGGAAAATTACAATTTCGTAAGACCCGGGCGACAAATGCGGCAGATTGATTTCTGCATTATACGCACCATACATCACGGGTATGTTTTGCCTGAGAAGGGTGTCGCGCCCGCCCTCATCCCACCACCAGCTATGTTCAGTAAGCACAGCTGTGACATGGGTGATTTCTGTATCACGTCTGCCTTGTACAAAACCCCATAAATTTACAGTGTCACTGCGCTGAAACAATGTCCTGTCCAATTGTAATACAGACCAATATTGGTCTATTGTATGGTTCGTCCTAAGCCCGGGAAGCCCGGGTCGCCGCGCAAACTCCCAATCAGACCATCCCCAAAAATGCTGAAACCCTCCGTGATGTGCAAAAACAACACTCTCTATGCCGTCTACCTCTATCATAATGTACTCACCGACGGCCACATCACGCTCTACCACAGCAATCCCATATGAGCTTGCCACAAAAACCTCATTGCCCACGGTGACACGCGCACCTGCCGCCGCCATACCTGTATGCATGTCGTTGACCCATACAAGTGCGCGGCTTTCATCAGCGATTATCTGTACCGCTGTATCTGTGATTTGCAAAATTATTTGCGAGTTTATTTCGCCGCCTATGACAGCATTAAGCACATAAAATCCAATAGGCAAATACGGCAGGGTATAACTTTCATACCAATGCCTGCCCGGCTGTCTCTCTGTGATTGTTTCTGAAGAAACCCGCGTCAAAACCGATGTATCCACCTCATATCGCGAATGCGAAAAATATGTCCACCAAGGCGCACCGGCCAAACGATTTACGGCAGAAACCGCCATGTTCAAATCGTCAAAGCGATACACATTCATATCCACCGCAGGACGCATTCTGTCATGTTGTGTACTGTGACTAAGCCAAAAATGCACAACAGGCGTAGCAAAAGAAGGAAACTCCACATATCTGCCAGAAAACTGCACTGTAGCATTCCTGGGTTCACGTACCCTGACACTCGGCTCAGGCTCCGTCTCAAAAGAAAATGTAATCCCACGCACACGCACAGTATATACAGTTCCGAAAGAAAGCGGCGTGGCAGGTACAAAAATCGCTGTGCTGTCCCGCTGTATAAACCGACCATCAACATGCGGAGCGATTCTAAAATCGTCAGAAATATCATGCTCTCCGAAAGAAAACGTAACCTCTATCCCCGTGCGTACAGGTACATTTATAGCCTGATTGCGCGGCAAAGTCCCCGTGATTTCCAACAAAACATCGGTCTGAAACGCCCAAAAAATCTCGTCATTCAATGTAAGCACATACACACTGTTCGGTGTAAGCGGAAAAGCGGGTGTGATAATAAACGTATTGTTATCTTCTCGTACAACCGAAGGTGCAGGTTGCCCTTCTATCGTTATCGCAGGTCCCCCTACCCCATAAGGTGCGGGACTGCGCAAAACAAACGAACTAAGTGCATCAATCCCACGCGCCCCCAGCATCGTAGGCGCAAGGACATACCCACCCCGAGCCACATGTCCGTCCAGCACCGTATCTATATCGAAATCGGCAACCGAGGCAACACTCCCCTCGTCGCCCCCTTCAAAATTACGCTCGGATGCAAGCACCTCCTGTGCTGCCGGGAGTGAGCTATCCCTTCCCGGAAACACAAAAATAGCAGAGATAAACAATATCCCTGCTAACACAATAGCAATAGCTTTTTTCATAAATACCACTCCCGGAATCACGCGCTCATTGCACGCTTTTTTTATGTAAACGTAACATACACAAAAAAAGTTCCCCAATAGGGGAACCCTAATAAGGCAATAATATAGTTTGCATAAGCCCCTCTATAATAAAACGCCATCCCCCTGACAAAATAAACACCATAATCTTAAACGGCATAGAAATCATCGCAGGCGGCAACATCATCATACCCATACTCATCAAAACACTGGCCACGACCATATCAATAACAATAAACGGCAAGTAGATTAAAAAGCCCATCAAAAAGCCCCATGCCAGCTCATTTATAACAAATGCAGGAATAAGCACATGCGGCGGGATTTCATGGTCATAATCTATAACCAAATCTGCCAAATCCATAAACATAGTAACGGCAGCTTCTCCACTCATAGTGTTGTTGAGTTGGCGTAGCATATAGTCCTGTAAAATTACCCAGCCTTCGTCTAAGGCCTCTTCTATGCCTATTTCACCTGTACCCAGTGGCTGAATAGCGTTTTCATTAATCGCAGTAAACTGTGGAGCCATGACAAACATTGTCAAAAAAAGTGCGATACCGATAAGAACTTGGTTGGGCGGCATTTGCTGTGTAGCCATAGCCTGCCTCGTAAAGTTAAGTACAATAACAATCCGCGTAAACGCCGTAAGCAGTACAAGCAACGAAGGTGCGAGAGCGATGATACTAACAAGAAAAAGCACCTGAAGTGTAGCAACCACACTTTCAGGGTCATCCGTTGCACCCACCTCAACACTAATCCCCGGAAAAAATCCACCATCAGGATTCAAAAGCCCTGCGGCATATACATCTACAGCACCCGCAACAAAAATAAGACCCAACAAAAAAGCAACAAAAATTGATTTACTCCTCATGGCTCTCATCTCCCGACTCGTCCTGCGGTGCAACTTTTATAAATCTGGAAAGCACTTTGCCAAAAGGCGTATCCAAAGACTGCACTTCTACCTTTTCTTCTACGTTATCTACTTCCCCGAGCAAAGTCACTCGCTCTTTTGTTACACCAATCACAAAATATTTGTCTCCGGCCTTCACTAGCTGTACAACAGCCTGTCCACCCACATTGACGGACTCTACCACGGATAGATTGCCGCTCCTCTGACCGGTCAAACGCGCTCCGGCCATCTTCTTAGTCGCGATGTATGCCAAAAACGCCACCAGAGCCGTAGCCCCAAGGAAGCGTATCATGCTCCACAGCATACCAAAAAGCGGGTCTGCTGCTGGAGAAAACCCGCCTTCGCTAAGAAGAAAAATATAATTTTCCATAAATCGCTACGTTAACCGATTACTTTCTTTACAGCTTCTATTACCCTGTCAGCTTGGAAAGGCTTTACGATAAAGTCCCGCGCACCGGCCTGTATACTCTCAATAACCATGGCTTGTTGGCCCATCGCACTACACATGATAATCAAAGCACCACTATCTGCGGCCTTGATGCCTTTTGCGGCTTGGATGCCGTCCATCTCGGGCATAGTGATGTCCAAAATGCATAGATTCGGTTTTAACTCTTTGTACTTCTCGATAGCTTTAGCTCCGTTTTCAGCCTCACCTACAACGGTGTATCCATTTTTTGTGAGGATGTCTTTCAACATCATACGCATAAACGCCGCGTCATCTACCAGAAGAATTGTTTTGTCAGACATAATTTTCTCCACTCCTTAGCTTTTTACGCTTTTATACAAGAGTTGCTATATCCTCTTGTCCGCGCTAATGATTTCTGTAATACGTATACCAAAGTTTTCGTCTATGACCACAACGTCACCCTTGGCTACAAACTTGCCGTTTACTATTATGTCAATCGGCTCTCCCGCAAGTTTATCCAACTCAAGCACAGTACCGGGCGAAAACTCCAAGATTTCGGAGATTTTTTTGTATGTGCGTCCCAGCTCCACGCTGATTTCCATCGGCACATCCATGATGATGCCCATGTTTTCTTTTTGTTGATACACTTCCTGCGGGTCGAAAGGTACAAATTGTGCCGTTTGCACATTCTGGTGCGCAGGAGGTGGTGCATACATTGGTTGCATTGGCATCGGTTGTTGCGCATACATAGGTTGTTGATACATGGGCTGTGGCTCCATCTGTTGTGGTGCAGCCATCATCGGTGGCGGTGGTGCGGCCATCGGCGGTGGTGCAGCCATTTGTGGTGGTGCGGCGGCCATCGGCGGCGGTGCAGCCGGAGCAGGTGCGGCTTCGGGTTCTTCCATGCCGCCCAGCATATGCCCTCTTAATTTTTCTACCAGCTCTTTTGCAAAATCCATGGGATATATTTGCATTATTTCACTGTCGATTAATTCCCCGATTTCCATACGGAATGCAATGCTTGCAATCATCTCACCGGGTTCAAAACCTACTGACGCTAGAGCGGCAGCTCCTTCTTCGAAGTTGAGCATAAATGGATGAGGCGTGTCAATGTCTACCTTTTCTTTTATCATAGATGACAGTGACGTAGAAGCAGAACCTACCATCTGATTCATCGCTTCGCCTATCGCGCTCATATCCAAATCGTTGAGTTCTACGGTTTCGGGAACGTCACCCATGCCACCCATCATCAAGTCCGCGATGATTTTAACATCACGGTCTTTTAAAATCAATATGTTTGAGCCTTTTAGCCCTACTTTATATCCTACACGTATACCTACAGCGGGTCTGTCATACGAGGCAGAAAGCTCCGACCATGGTAAAATCTTTACATGCGGCGTTGTGATAAGCACTTTTTGCGACAAAAGTGTAAACAATGTAGTCGCGGCAGTACCCATATTAATATTGCCGACTTCGCCAAGCACATCCTGGTCCTCGGGAGATAGTGTGGATTCAACTCCTGCGGCTACCGCAGGTGCCGCCTCTGTAGCGGCTGCATCTCCGCTGCCTCCCGCGTCATCGCTGTCTATCATGTTTCCCAACAATGCGTCAAGTTCTGCTTGAGAAAGCATTTCACCCATTATTCGTTTCCTCCTTCTCAATCAAGTCCGTGATTTGAACTGCAAACTTGCCGCGGCTTATACCGGGTTTTGCGTAGAATTTGTGCATTTTTCCGATGAGCACCTCTACATCCGAGCTTACATAAGAATCCAGTGGAATTATATCTCCGACCTGTAGATTGATAAACTCGTTAACACTAATCTTAGATTTACCGACCTGTACAGAAACAGGGATTTTTGCGCGCTCCAGTTCGACTTCCAAACGCTCACGGTATATTTCTTTGTTATCCTCTTCTTTTTGCCCATACCAGAAACGAGTATACAGTCTGTCTACGATTGGCTCAAGCACCCTGTGCGGCAAACAGAAAGAAATATTTCCTTCCGAAGTGCCTATTTTTATGGTGAGTACCACCAGTGCAACTTTGTCGGTTGGCGCGATGATTTGTGCAAACTGCGTATTTGTTTCTATTTTTTCTAATCGAGGCCGTATCGGAAGGACTCCCTCCCACGGCTCGGGTAAAAAGCTTAGTATTTGCAACATCACACGTTCCAGCAAGATTTTTTCTATCTCCGAAAAATCTCTCATCTTGCTAATCCCAAAACCGGGACCGCCGAGGATTCTGTCGATGATGGCATAACCCACGTTACTGCTCATGTCCGCAATTACAGTTCCCTTTAACGGTGCCAGTTCTATCATTGAAAGAATAACCGGGTTGGCGAGTGCCACGTTAAAGTCGCGATACATGATTTCTTCGGAGCTGGATACCTCCAGATGAGTTGCGGTACGCAAATATCCGGTAAGGAATGATGACGTACTGCGTGCAAAGTTATCAAAGATGTTTTCCAGAGTGCGCAACTGCTCTCTGTTAAACTTTGATGGGTTAGCGAAGTCATACGGACGTGCGTCCTTCGCCTTCGATATGGGCGCGATAACTTCCCCTGCGCCGTCATCCCCGCCTGTTATCATCTGATTTAATAATGCATCTATCTCGGATTGTGAAAGAATATCACCCATTTATGCTCACCTGCCTCTTGAGACTATAACATCTGAAAAGCTAACATCTACTATGAGGTTTGAAGAAAAAAGGTCTTGCAATTGATGTTTCATGATTTCCTCGACGGCCAGCCTACCTTCGAGTGTCCTTAGCTCTTCGTATGTGCGGGTTATTAATACATTAAACACCTCTGCACGAGCGGCGGGAATCCCTCTGGTCATGACACCATAAAAATCTTCTAACTCGTCCTCATCTACCGATGGATGAGCATTTAGACCAACCGTAACCTCCAGCCTGATAATATCAGACCTATTATTAGGTCCTGGCGCAAGGTTCGCAGTCATCAGCTCCCCAAGCTGTACAAAAATCATGTCGCTTGGTGTCAAATCCTGATTTACCACTACCCTGCCCGGGTCATGGAAAGGAGTCGGGTCCTCATTAGAGATAGTTATCAAATATACTCCTACACCTATTACCGTTCCCAACAGTAAAACCAAGAGGGCGATTATTATAATCATCATCAACTTGCTCTTGTCCATTAGAGCCTCCTAATTTCATTATCTTGTGCCGGGTATTGCAAACCATCCTCCGACAGGACCACGCTCTGTCGTCTGTGGTGTGAAAACTTTGATTTCTACCCTGCGGTTGTTTGCACGACCTTCGGCTGTATCATTGGTATCTACGGGGAAATACTCGCCCCTGCCCAGTCCCGCAATCATTTGTACATCTATGCCAAAGTTTAAAACCAGATACTCCACTACAGAGGAAGCTCTTGCACCGGATAATGTCCAGTTGCTCGGAAAAGCTGCTGTGTTTATCGGGATATTATCCGTGTGTCCCTCTACGATAATCCCATGACCGCCTGCCGCAAAACTTGCAAGTATCGGCCCCAGATAATCCAAAAGGGCTACTGCCGCAGGCGTTAACCTTGCTTGCCCGGGGTTAAAAAATACCCCGCTATGCTCACCCACCGTTATCCTGATATAGTCATCGCCTTCCTCTATCTCTATAGGATAAGGTCGGTCATCCTGGTCTGTTGGGATATTCTCTGCCATATAAGTTCGGAAGGTGTTCATCATATCACTCACGGCATCGCCTTCCGGCTCTCTCCCGCCTTCGCCTGTTGTCCCATCATCACCTGTACCATCGTCATCACCATATGCCCCTGCGGGCGGTGGCGGCATTAAATCCGGCAAAATAGCGGTGCCTTGGTCTACCTGTATATCTCCTGCCTGACCCGATGCAATCTGAGTATCCACTGCCCTGGCAGGGTTAAAGCTTACCAAAAATCTTTCAAACAAATCCTCGTCGACCTTGGACATCGCATACAGCAATACGAAGAACGCCATTACTACCGTTATCATGTCGCCATATGTCCCATACCAACCCGGTAATACTCTCGTGGGGTCGTCTTTTGGCTTATTCTTTTTCATTATGCTTCAGCTCCTCCGCCTCCGCCTCCTCCGCCGCCAGACGCACCAACATCACCACGCAAGGCGGGCGCAAGGAATGATTTAAGCTTTTCTTCAATGATTCGAGGGTTTTCTCCCGCTTGTATGGAGAGCATACCCTCTACCATAACCGTGCGATAAAGCATCTCTTCTTTACTAATGTCTTGAAGTTTTGCCGCAACGGGACTGAAAAATATATTAGCAAAAACACAACCATAGAACGTTGTGATAAGCGCGATTGCCATCATCGGCCCCAAGTTATCGGGGTCGTCCAAGTCACCTAACATAAGTACAAGACCAATCATCGTACCAATCATACCCCAAGCAGGAGCAAATGTACCCATCGTGTTATAAAAACCGGCGATACCCTCATGTCGGTCGCCTGTATAGCCCAGCTCTGTTTCCATTATTCCTTTAACGAGTTCCGGGTCTGTACCGTCTACGATGAGCATTATACCCTTCTTCAAGAAAGCGTCATCCATGTTTGCCGCGGATTCTTCCAGCGCAAGTACACCCTCTTTACGTGCAGTATTAGCCAGACGCACAACCGTATCAATTGCAGAGGCCGGGTCCAGCGCAGGGGGTTTAAAAATAACCGCAAAAGCCTTCAATGCAGTTATCATGTTTTTAAGTTTTACACTGATTAGGCCGGATGCTATCGAGCCGCCCAAGACGACCATCAAAGCACCGGCATCAATGAATGCTGTAATACCGGCAGGAGTACCCGCCGTAATCAAAACGGATAAAAATA
>JGI24703J35330_11748383_pt1 | contig 15030 bp, 11 predicted proteins | sample TergutNt197P1_FD_35330 | JGI IMG/M metagenome (IMG submission 35330) | reverse complement strand
CAGGGGGCATTTTGACAAAAGAAATGGTAGCGGGAATGAATGAGAATCCATTTATCTTTGCGATGGCGAATCCTATTCCAGAAATCATGCCAGAATTAGCGATCGAAGCGGGAGCTTATATTGTTGGAACTGGAAGAAGTGATTATGCAAATCAGGTAAATAATGTTTTAGCATTTCCAGGTATTTTTCGAGGAGCACTCGATGTGCGGGCAAAAAAAATAAATGAAGAAATGAAGATGGCAGCAGCAGTAGCAATCGCAAATTGTATAAAAAAAGATGATTTAAGAAGAGATTATATAATTCCATCACCTCTTGATTTAAAAGTTCCAACTGAAGTCGCTAAAGAAGTTAGACGTGTGGCAAGAAAAACGGGAGTGGCTCGAATTTAATGAAATAAGAACTTAGTTAGTCTAGGTTCTTTTTTCATGACATTCAATATGGTATAATATAAACAGTTCATATCAAAAGGAGTAAACTTATGAAATTTTTACACACCGCAGATTGGCACATAGGACGAACATTAAATGGTTTTAGTCTCGAATCAGAACAAGTTTACGCATTTAAACAAATCCTTGAAATAGCAAAGAGCAACATGGTTGACGGAATTATAATTGCAGGTGATTTGTATGATAGAACTGTGCCGAATACCGATGCAGTAACAACATTTAACGAAATGGTAAAAAAACTTACTTTCGAGTCCAACATTCCGATTTACGCTATAAGTGGTAATCACGATGGGGCACGACGACTTGAATTCGGGCACGAATTCTTCAAGAGTTTAAATTTTTATATGTATACTAATTTAGAACATGCATTAAACCCGGTTGAAACGTCAGAAGTTCAAATTTTCTTACTTCCTTTTTTAGATCCAATGGACATTCGACTTTTTTATAAACACTTTATGGGTGAAAATGATGAAGAAGTAAAAAAATATCAAAATATAAATGACGGAATTAAGCGCATTATTACTGATATGAAAAAAAAGTTTAATCCTTTTAAAAAACAAATACTAGTTACACATTTTGCCGTAACAAAAAAAGATGAAGTTGATGATAATAAATTACGCACAATAATGTTTTCAGAAGCAACATCAACTGTAGGAGGACTTGCTGTACTAACCTCTGATATTTTTGCAGATTTTGATTATGTAGCGTTAGGACATATCCATACAAATTTGGCAAGTCCGTCTGAAAATATTGTATATAGCGGAAGTCCAGTTATGTTTAATACAAAAGAAGCAAAATTAAAACAAACAAAAGGTGTCTACATAGTTGATTTAAGTAAAGAAAATGTTTGCAAGACTTTTGTACCGCTTCGAGTTGAAAAACCAATTTTTGTATTAGAGGAAACATTTGACACGTTAGTTGATCCGAAATTTTATGAGATTTATACTACGAAAAAGGCGTGGTTTAGTTTTAGAATTATAAATTATGATCGAGTAGCATTAACGGGAATAAATATCCGATCTCGTTTAGAAGAAATTTATGGTAAAGATATTGTAGAATTAACAATCGATGAAAAAATCGATAATTTTTCACAAAAAAACACAGATTCGAATATGAAAAAGCTTGCTCCAGAGGAAGTAATCACTAGGTTTTACCAAGAATTTACAGAAGAAAATATGACTGATTATCAGCGAGAGATTGTCACAACAATTCTCGAAAAAGTAATAAAGGAAGAGTGGTAGCATGAAACCTGTACAAATTGAACTGATAAATTTTGGACCTTACAGACATGCTGTTATCAACTTTGAAACATTAGATTCACATCCGCTTTTTTTAATTGGTGGTAACACTGGTGCTGGAAAAAGTACGTTGTTTGATGCAATGACGCTTGCTCTTTTTGATAAAACAAGTGGCACGCGAAAAAGTGATGAAATGCGTTCAAATTTTGCAACTGTTAATGATTCGGTAACTGAAGTTATTTTTCATTTTAGAAAACAAAATAGGCTATTTCGAGTCAGTCGTACTATTCGTCAAATTAGGTCTGCGGCAAGAGGAAACAAAACAACAGAACACAAACCTACTGCTAGTTTGACAATTGTACCCACAATAGATGCTGAACCAATTGAAGTTTTGGCTACAAAACCAGTAGATGTGGGTTTAAAAATCTATGAATTACTTGGACTAAATGCAGAACAATTTAAACAAATTATCTTGTTACCTCAAAATGAATTCCGTAAATTTTTACACTCCGAAAGTAACGAAAAACTTATTACGTTAAAGAATATTTTTGGTGTTAATATCTATGAACGTTTTTCAAAAGAACTACAAGAAAAATACAATACTACAAAAAAGGATTTTGAACAAAAGACTTTGTTAATTAAAGCTATTTTTGAAAACAACATTTGGAATGATGAAGAGAAAAAATTACTTGAAACTCATGATTTTCAAACGAAACTTGAAAGTGCAAATATGATTTTACAAAATCATGAAATTGAGTTAGATAAAGTGTTAAAATTACTTAAAGATGATGAAAAAAAATTCAATGAATTTAGTGAGGAACTTGAACACGCATTTAGAATTGTTGAGAAGTTTGATGGTTTAGAAAAATATAAAAATCAATACAAGCTCGAGATAGAACTCGAAAACATTAAATATAACTTTGCTGTAAACCAAAATACTCAGCTATCTTTTGCGCAAAAACTTGCAAATTCAGTAAATCAATTAGATATAGCTAAGAATAATCTTAAAAAAGCACGTTGTCAATTAGAAAGTAATCAAAGTTCGATTTTTGAAACAGAAAACGCTGCACGAAACCTTAATAACCAATTGAATGAAATTAAGGCAAAGTCGCCCATTATCTATGAATTAAGAGAAAATATTATTTCTTGGAATGTACTACTCGAAAAATCAAGAAGAAAAACGAATCTTGAAACTGAGTTAAAAAAGTATGAATTAGAAATAGATAAGTATACGAGCATGTTAGATATCAAGAATTCAGAAATAAAAAAATTAGTCGAAGATTTAGAAATTAAGCAAAAGCAAATCATTGAAAAAGATGTCTTAAATAGTATGAAATTTGAATATCAAGTTGTCATGGCAATTTTTCAAGGTGAGTTATTAAATTTAAAAAAAGATCGAATGAAACTTGAAAATGAAATCGAGAAATCAAACCAAACTATTGCTCGTTTAGATAAAGAACTCCAATCAAATATTACCGAACATGATTTAATAAAAAAACAATTATCTCAGTCCTTATCCAAGCGTCGAGAACTAATGGTTGCTCAACTGCGTAGCGAATTACAACTTGATGCTCCGTGTGATGTTTGTGGTGCGGTAGAGCATCCATATCGCATCCATAGCTTAGCGGCGGATGCAACGAAGCTTAGAATCACGATGGATGAAATTGAACTCTTGCAAACTCAGATCGGAAAACTTGATTCCATGAGGACTGCTTACCTCGAGCGTCAGGAAGAGGTAAAAAAAGATTTATCCGGGTTGTCAAAAACTTTATTTGAAACAGATATTGCGATTGAGAATAGTTATCAAAAAATGATGAATAGTTGTGATTGTCTTGAGGGGTTATCCGCGTTTGATGAATTTAAAGTAAAATCCTGTCTTGAGCAACGTGGAGTTGAAATCGAAAACTTGTTTATCCTTTCTCAAAAACAGGCTGATGAAGTGAAAAAAATCAGCTCAGAGATGGAAAAAATGCGTGAGGATTTGGTTGTGACGGAAATTAAGTTGAGTCGTAGTGATTCGTTTTTTGCGGCTACTCGTACGCAGTTAGACGGGCTTGCGTTTGACATTTTACTTGAGTCGGAGGAAGTTTATTTTAATAAAATTGATGAAGCTGTTTTAGTTGTTAATTCTTTTGAAGAGGATTTGGCTGCGGTCGAGGTAAAATGTAGTGAAATTAATAAAAAGTTAGGTACTTTTTTGGGTAATCGTGATCAGTTGCTTTTGCAAATTAGCGATTTAATTGCTGAGGTTCAAAATTACGAGCTAATGGTTGAAAATGAATTAGCGTCTTCGGCTGCGGTTACAAGTGATGAGAGCGTTTTGCGGGCATGGATTCTTGAATGTTATAAATTACCTGAAATCCAGTCTTTTATTTCGTCTTATGTTACAAAAAAAGAAATGCTTGAAAAAAATATTTTTAAGCTAAAACAAGAGCTCGATGGCGTATCTTTACCAAATTTAAATGAGCTTTCTGCTATAAAAAATGATTTACAAAGTAAAATGCGTGAATCGGCTTCGGTTTATACTCAACAGAAAATGCGATTTGATCAAGTCGGTCAGCTTGTGAATCAACTTGAAGTTATGATTAGTGATCAACAAAAACAGTTAACTATTTATCAAGAATTATCTGAAATGCATTATGTGATGAATGTTGATAAAGGTTCTAAAATAAACTTGGAAACTTATGTGATAAGGGTCTATCTTGAAAAAGTTTTAAATCATGCGAATCAGTTTTACCTTTATGAGTTAACAGGAGGACGTTATCAGTTATCTCTTACTGACAATGTGCGGGATGGTAGAAAACAATCGGGCCTCAATATCGATGTTTTGGACCTAACGAGCGGTTCTTATCGTTCTAGTAAAACATTATCGGGTGGTGAAACATTTGTTTGTGCGTTGGCGATTGCGTTATCATTGTCTGAAGTAGTTCAAAATGAGACACTGGCAACTTCAATTGAGGCGCTTTTTATCGATGAAGGTTTTGGTTCGCTCGATCCTGAAATGCTTGAACTTGCAATAGAAGCTCTAGAAAAAATAGGTGAAAATCGAATGGTGGGAGTAATTAGTCACGTTTCAGAAATGAAAGAGCGGATTGCCCAGCAGCTTATTATTAATAAAAGTGGAGATGGAAGTAGCACAATTGTTTTGAAAACTGTTTAGAATGCTGTTTTATAACATCTTTTATGAAAATAAACTGATAAGCTTGCTCATAATAAAACATAATGAAAATAATAAAAAAGAGGTTATTTGATGAGAGTAGAGGATTTTGATTTTAATTTGCCGAGTGATTTGATTGCTCAAACGCCACTTGAGATTCGTGATGCATCTCGTTTAATGGTACTTGATGTTCAAAAAGAAAGTTTTACTCATCAAATGTTTCCCGATATAGTAGATCAACTAAACGCCGGTGATACACTTGTTTTAAATAATACGAAAGTTATGCCGGCTAGATTGCTTGGTACAAAAGTTGAGACTGGTGCTACAATTGAAGTTTTATTGTTAACACAGAAGGATTCTGATAGATGGGAAGTGTTAATAAAGCCTGCGAAGCGAATCTCTATTGGCACCATTATCTCTTTTGGTGAAGGTGTACTACTTGCTACTTGTACAGCCAAAAAAGAGGATGGTATCTGTGAAGTAGCATTCACATATGAAGGGATTTTTTATGAAGTGCTTGATTCACTTGGAGAGATGCCACTTCCGCCATATATTACAGAAAAATTAGAGGATAGAGATCGGTATCAAACTGTCTTTGCTAGTGAAATCGGGGCAGCAGCAGCTTCGACGGCTGGTCTTCATTTTACGGATGAACTTTTGAAAAAAATTGAAAATAAAGGTGTAAATATCACTTATATAACGCTTCACATTGGTATTGGAACATTTAGACCAGTAAAGGTTGAACTAGTAGAAGAACATGATATGCATGCTGAATTTTATCGTGTTTCTGAAGAAACAGCAAATATTTTAAATAAGACAAAACTTGAAGGTGGTCGAGTTATTTGTGTCGGTACATCCGCGGTGAGGTTACTTGAGACACTTGTTAAAAAAAGTCCTACTTTTGAAGCGTGTGAAGGATGGACGAATATTTTTATTTATCCGGGATTTGTTTATAAAGCAGTTGATGGGATGGTGACTAATTTTCATTTACCGAAGTCGACATTAATTATGATGATTTCTGCTCTTGCAGGTAAGGATTTAGTGATGAAAGCATATGAAGAAGCTGTTAGTAAACGGTATCGTTTCTTTAGCTTCGGGGATGCGATGTTAATTTTAACTAAGTAGTACTTTTTATATTAAACATCGGGCGAGGTGATAACTTTGGAAGTATATGTAGGAAAAAATGGTGATTATGCAACAATTAACGAAGCATTACAAAGCGTATCGTATAATGAAAAAGCAATCATCTATATTGATGAAGGAATATATGAAGAAAAAATCTTTAGTGAAAAACGCAATATAACATTTATTGGAGCCGGTCCAGACAAAACAATTATACGTTGGTCAGATTATGCAAACAAAATCCACCAAGATGGAAAGAAGTTTGGAACATTCAGAAGCTATACGGCATTTTTTGCAGGAAGATGTGTCACAGTTAAAAATCTTAGTATTCAAAATACATCTCCTCATCATAAAATTGCCGGACAAGCCATCGCAGCTTATGTAGATTCTGAAATAGCACACTTTACAAACGTAAATCTCGATTCTTTTCAAGACACACTGTTCTGCGCTCCATTACCACAAGAAGAACGCCAAAAAAACGGCTTTTTTGGACCGAGGTATCTTAATCCAAGGCATCCAAGCTTTCAGTTTTACCACCAGTGTAAAATCGCTGGAAGCATCGATTTTATCTTCGGTAGTGGTGATGTTTTATTTCATGAATGTGAGATTATCTCAAAGGGACTTTCTCATGATGAAGTCGGTTATGTCGCAGCACCGTCTGGTTTGAAAAATGGCGCTGGTTTTGTTTTTACAAAGTGTATGTTCACGAATTTTGATCTTATTAAAAATTCTGTTTTTATTGCACGTCCTTGGCGTGAGGAAGGAAAAGTTGCACTACTCAATTGTTTTTTAGATGATCATATAAATGAAGCTGGCTTTTCACCCTGGAACGCGTCCGACTCTTTGGAGCAAAATTCATTGTCAACATTTGTAGAATATGAATCATATGGACCAGGAGCGAGAGCTCAAGAGTATCGTGTAGCTTGGAGTAAAACTCTGGATATTCGAGAAAGATTCCTTTTAAATGAGAAAATTCAACAAGCCTCATCAGCATGGGGCATAAATAGTCAAGATTGATGAATAGATAATCTTTAACAAAACCGTTTTCAATGAGTTTTTCCATTGTTTTTAGTATAATATATGATATAATGAAAGAATGTTTTGGTAAATCAAACTATATTTTAGTTTGCAAATGATTTATTGGCAAATCTTAACGAGGTGATAAATATGGCAGTAAAAATTGACAACGAATTGGGTAGAATTAACATATCAAAAGAAGCTTTCGCAGTTGTTATCGGAAATGCTACTAATGAATGTTATGGAGTAGTTGGTATGGCTTCTAAAAGTCCTGTCAAAGACGGGCTTGCAGTAGTTCTTGGTCGTGATAATTTTTCTAAAGGTGTTACAATTACATCAAATCCTGATGGATTAATTGACATTGAGATTTATGTTGTTGTTGCTCTTGGAGTAAAAGTATCTGAGGTTTGTTTAGAGATTCAGAAAAAAGTTCGCTACGTTGCAAAACAAACATTTGGAGAACATATAAATGATATTAATGTATTCGTTCAAGGAATCAAAGGTTTAGAATAGGAGAGTTAGCGCATGGCAAATCAAATTACTGGTATCGACTTTAGAAAAATGCTAGTCGCAGGTGCTCGAAACCTCGCGAATCATTCTGATATAGTTGATAAATTAAATGTTTTCCCAGTTCCAGATGGAGATACTGGTAAAAATATGACAATGACTTTTACAGCTGGGGCGACAAAAATCGGAAATTCTTCTGAAAAGTCAGTTGGTACACTTACTAAACAATTATCACGCGAACTTTTAATGGGAGCACGCGGGAACTCAGGAGTTATACTTTCACAATTATTTCGTGGTTTTGCATCAGGGCTTGATGGGCTTGAAACTGCAAATATCACTGATTTAGCTAATGCATTAGATGCTGGTGTTAAGACAGCTTATAAAGCTGTTATGAAACCTGTTGAGGGTACGATTTTAACAGTTGCGCGTGAATCGGCGGCTGCGACGCTTGCAAATGTTGATAATTTAACTACTGTTATTGAGTTTTACGAATATGTCATCGAACAAATGAAAATTTCGCTCGATGGTACACCAAATTTATTACCTGTTCTAAAAGAAGCAGGCGTAGTCGATTCAGGTGGTCAAGGACTTGTTTATGTTTATGAAGGATTTTTAAAAGCCTTAAAAGGTGAAGAAGTCGTGCTTGATGAGTCGGTAGGAAGTGATATCTCTGCTGACCATAACTTAGAATTTGATCATGATGAATTTGGATATTGTACTGAATTTATCGTAAGACTTGATGATGAAAAATCAATATTCAATGAAACCATGTTTAGACAAAAACTAGGTGACTTAGGAGACTCTATCGTTGTAGTTCAAGATGATGACATTGTAAAAGTCCATGTTCATACATTGACTCCAGGAGATGCTTTAAATCTTGCTCAAAAACATGGAGAATTTGTTTCCTTAAAAATCGAAAATATGACTGAACAACATAATGAAATAATCGGAAATACCAATGGTTCGAATCTAGAAGCAAATAAACCAGCAGAAGCCAAAGAATTTGGAGTAATTGCTGTAGTTTCCGGACTTGGTGTTAAAAACTTATTTGAAACTTATGGTGCTCATTACATAATCGAAGGTGGACAAACAATGAATCCATCGACCGAAGATTTTATCCAAGCAGCAAAAGAACTGAATGCAAAAAATGTAATTATCTTACCTAATAACTCAAACATTATAATGGCTGCAAATCAAGCCAAAGACGTATTAGATGAAATAAATGTGGAAGTAATTCCAACAAAAACAATTCCTCAAGGTTATGCTGCCCTCTCAATGTTTAATGAAAATGCAAATCTTGAAACAATGAAACAAGATATGACAGCAGCAATTGCTGGAGTGAAATCAGGTTCCGTAACATATGCAGTACGCGATACTGTCATGAATGGAATCGAAATAACAAAAGATGATTTCATCGGAATTCTCGATAAAGATATTATCGTTTCACAGCCAGTTTTGTCAGATGTCGCACAAACATTATTAACAAATATGATGGATAATGACTCTGAACTTGTAACAATTCTTTACGGTGAAGGTGCCGATGAATCTGGGGCAAACAAGTTAGCAAAATTTGTGGAAAACTCGTATCCAGATGCAGAAGTAACTGTTGTTAAAGGTGATCAACCTGTTTATGCATATGTAGTATCTGTGGAGTAAAAAAAATACTGGATATAATTGTCCAGTTTTTTTTATAACTAAAAGTTGTTAGATTAACTCTTATAAAGGAGTGTAAAAATAATGGAATTTGATGCAAACTATCATCCATACAAAAGCAAAAGAAACGTTGTATATGCAAAAAATGGCATGGTTGCAACAAGTCAACCACTAGCAGCCCAAGTAGGAATTGATATCTTAAAAAAAGGTGGAAACGCAGTAGATGCAGCAATCGCAACTGCAGCTTGTTTAACGATAGTAGAACCTACGGCAAATGGAATAGGCGGTGATGCATTCGCAATTGTCTGGATGAATAAAAAAATCTATGGACTAAACGCTAGCGGACCATCACCACTTGAAATATCAATCGAAAAAGTAAAAGCACGAGGTCACGCCGAAAAAATGCCAACATTCGGATGGATTCCCGTAACAGTACCAGGAATACCAGCTGCATGGGCAGAATTATCGAAAAAATTTGGAAAGCTATCTTTTGAAGAAGTTTTACAACCAGCAATCGACATTGCAACTGAGGGATTTCCGATATCGCCAACAGTAGCAAATTCGTGGAACAATGCTTTTGAATTTTATAAAAAAAATATGAACCCAGAATTATTTTCAACCTGGTCAAAAACTTTTGCCCCAAATAATCGCGCTCCTATAGCAGGTGAAATTGTAGTATTTAAACATCATGCTAAAACCTTAAGGGAGATTGCTACAACTCAGTCAGAATCTTTTTACACAGGCTCAATCGCCCAAAAAATAATTAATCAATGTCAAAAAGAAGATGGTTTTTTAACAGAAAACGACTTAGCAAAATACAAGCCAACATGGGTAAAGCCAATAAAAGTGGATTACAAGGGATATGAAGTTTGGGAACTTCCGCCAAACGGACAAGGAGTAGTAGCATTATGCGCATTAAATATTCTAAAAGAATTTAATTTTGAACATAAAGATCAATTAAACACATATCATAAACAAATCGAAGCACTCAAATTTGCTTTTTGTGAAGGAAAAAAAATAATTACTGACTCAGATTATACTGATAAAACAAAAATATCACATATTTTATCTAAAGCTTTTGCAAAAAAATATTCAGACAAAATTAATACGTTTGCCTCAGATATAAATGATCCGGAATTGTCAAAAGGGGGAACAGTTTATTTGTGTACCTCGGATTCATATGGAAATATGGTGTCTTTTATTCAAAGTAATTATATGGGATTTGGATCTGGTGTTGTCATTGAAGGAACTGGTATCAGTTTACAAAATCGTGGAGCAGATTTTAGCCTTGATGAAAACCATCCAAATGCTCTAGCACCAAGAAAAAAAACCTATCATACGATTATTCCCGCTTTCTTAACAAAAGAAAAAGAGGCGATTGCTGCATTTGGAGTTATGGGTGGATATATGCAGCCACAAGGTCATGTACAAGTAGCAATGAATCTTATTGATTTTAAATTAAACCCACAAGCAGCATTAGATGCGCCAAGATTTTTATGGGTAGAGTATAAAAAAGTATTAGTTGAAACTGATTTTCCAACACATATTGCCTATGAGTTGAAAAAAAATGGTCACGATATTTCAATAACAATGGATAATGGTAGTTTTGGAAGAGGTCAAATTATAATAAGAAACCCGGATACAGGAATATATGTTGGGGCAACTGAATCTCGATGTGATGGCGCAGTTGCGATATATTAAAAAAACCTAAATTATTTTTATGGATTTTAAAATCATAAAAATATTTAGGTTTTTTCACAAAAAAAAACGAGCGTTGCTAGGTTTGGGGGGGATCCTAGCGGCTCTCATGTTTGGAATAATAGGGGGGTAATTCCAATCACTGAAAATTATTATACCATTTTATTCCAATAAAATCAATGACTTTTGCGAGATTTTATAAGAATAAAATTCATTATTCGAAGCAAGATTTGTAATTTATTGAATTAGTCTGTTTTTAAAATAAAACACGACATATTTGGAGTTGATGAAACATATTATTACTTTAATCATTTTTTTTCACTAAAAATCGCATTCTAATTGGCTAAAACAATAGAAAGATGGTACAATAAATATATACATTTGTTATACAACGTTTCAAGGAGTTCAAAAAAATGTCTAAAGAAATTAATCTCGATTTAATGAATGAGAAAATATTAAGAAAATCAGTTGTCTTCACAGTGATATTTACTATTATCGCTTTAACAGTTGGGTTTATTACCTCATCACAAGTAATTTTATTTGATGGTATTTTTAATCTTGTTGGAATTGCTTTAACTTACCTATCAGTTTCAGCGATGAAATTTATGAAGAAGAAAGATGAATGGAATTATCCTTTTGGTAAAGCCACTTTTGAACCGTTTATCGCGATAGTTCAGTATGCAATAATTTTGTATATCTGTGTCTCAAATATAACTTCTGCGATACATACAATCCTAGACGGCGGACATGATGTAGAAATTTTGTCCGGAGTAGTCTATGGTGCCTTTTCAACAATTTATAATTTTATCATTTTTACCTCTCTGAAATTACTTACACAAAAACACCAGACTGCAATATCACAAGTTGAGGTAGATCAATGGAAATTTAGTTTTTTACTAGGAGTTGGAATACTCGTGGGCTTCAGTATTTCATTCAGCTTAAATTTCACACAATTTTATTTTCTTAGAGTTTACTCCGATCCCTTACTTACAATAATAATTACTCTTCTATTTGGTAAAACAGCACTTTTTACGATGAAAGACCGTATAAGAGAACTAATGCAGGCTTCTCCTTCTGTTGAACTTATCGATTTTATAACAGAAAAAATCACCGAGATCGACGCATATTATCAATTCGAAAATGAAATATTTCGGCTTGCGAAAGTTGGAAATAAAATTATTATCGAACTTGATTACATTATCAAACCTAATAGTCGTTTAGATTCAATAATTTTACAAGATGAATTACGTTATAAGTTAACCAATGCTTTTTCAGAAATTCCATATGAAAAATGGATTAATATTAATTTTACGGGTGATGCATATCACACTATACATGCAATGGATTAAAACCGATTGAAAAAATGTCGGTTTTTTACTTGCTCGTTACCTGATTATAATTAAGATGTTTACCTTTTTGGGTAATAGATTACCACAATATTTTATGGTAAAATTTTCATGACATTCAATAAATAATATTTAAAATACTAGGGAGTGAAATTTATGAAAATGTCCTTACTAATCCTTGATGACAGTTTAAATGATATAAAAAAAACAAGCGAGGTAATAAAAAAATATTATCCTGATATACGTATTTATCAAGCACAAAATACTAAAGACGCACAACATATCTTAAACACAACACATATAAATATTATAATTTCTGATATCATTTTAACAGATGAACCAATCAATGGAGATCAATTTATCAAAAAGATTATTAAACAATTTCCACATTTAACTATAATTTTTCAAAGTGAGGTTATCGATAAAGATTTTCGCTTAAATTTACATGAAGATGTAGAGTATTTGAGTTATATTACAAAGAATGATAGTTTGAACAAAGAAAAATTACGAATAAAAATTGCTCGAGCTATTGATATCTACCTAGAAACAACTCATAAAAAGATAATTTTCACTTGCAATTCTTCAACTTTGAGCGTGAATCCAAACGATTTAATCTATGTGAAAACAACTGAAAAAAGAAATGTACTAGAAGTTTGCTATTTTAATAACATCTCCAAAAAAACTAGAAAAGAATTAGTTTATGGGCTTAGTTTAAAAAACATACTACAATTGCCGAATGTTACAAAAAATAATTTAATCAAAGTTCAACAAAGTTGGTTGATAAATCCAATAGTCATAAGACGAATTGATCACTCACTCGAAGAACTCTATCTTATTTATGATGATATAGAGGTACCAATTGGACGAGAATACCGTAAAGATATCAGGAATACGTTGGACTACTTAATACAGGGATGGGTTTAATTAAAAAGGAGTTTAGAAAATATTATGCAACCTTTTATAAACTTTCAATTCTTTAATCTGTTTCATATCACAGAACTTCAACAACCTCTTATTTCAACGCTTCAGATAATCACTATTTATCTACTTATTTCTGGCTTAATAATTAATAAAATGAAATGGAAAATAACGCTAGCGATTTTGTTTTGGCTTATTTTTACATCTGTGCTTTTTTTTAGCAGACAATTTTTTTACTCAGAATTTAACTGGATGTTTGGTTTAATCCTAATCGCTGTCCTTGTGAAAAAGACACTAGTATCATATAGTGGCTTGAACCTTTACCTTTTGGCAGTCATATTCGGAAAATTTTTATTCTTTCTTGCTACTAATTTTCAAATAGAAGAAAGTTTTGTTTTTGAAATAACGATTTTATTATTACTTATCTGTGTAGTGATTTATTTTAAAAAATTAAACTTATTCAAGAAATTAATTTATGCAATTGAGAATCACCCGATTTATAAAAGCATACTTTTGTTTGCAATTATAGGTTTGCTTCTTGTCATAGTTTTGACGCAAAATAATTACCATTTTATATCTCGTTTTATTTTTATCGGTTTAGTACTTGCAAACGTGTTTCATCTGCTATTTTGGATAAATTCTTTGCATCAACTCTTGAACAAGCAATTTCAAAAAAATCATGATTTACATAAATCTATTCGCGGTGTAACTCTGGCTGTTCATAGCGACAAGAATAAATTTAGTAGTGAAATTGCTGATTTAAATACGCTTATCGGAGTAACCACCGAGGATTTTGAAATGGGAAAAATAAATGAAAATATTAAAAAATTAATTGATTATAAACGTGTAAATTCGAGTCAAAAAAACCTTGAAATTAATTCGATAATTCATTATTATGAACATCATTCATCAGTGAGTTTAACCGTACTTTGTGTTATGATTGAAATTTTACTAGATAATGCTATAGAATTGAAACCTAAGTTTCCACTTGAAATAACACTTTCCGTCGATGAAGAAAGTTTAGATTTAATTGTAAAAAATCCTGCCTCAGTAAAAGAATATGAATTCTTGAAAAAAGCTTTGAACCAAAAGAAAAAAATCTCATCAAAGGGCAAGAATCGAGGATTTGGACTTCTTAATCTGAAAATTTATTTACAAAAATATGGATTGAAATACGTTGTTGCCCATAAGTTGCATCCTATTTATCTAACTGATTACGTCTATTTCGTGATTAAATTCGATAATATTCTATAAACATAGAATTATTTGTTTTAGATTGAAATAGAATGATGTTTACCGCTTTTATTGAACTTTTTCGGTTTGAAGATTTCCGATTTTTCGTCTATTATATAAGTACGCAGTAAAATATATTTACACGTAAAGTCTTAAAATCAAGGAGTAATCAACATGAATAATGTCTTTTTTGATTCAGAATTAAAAATATTAAATATCTTGTGGGAGGAAGGAGATATCAGTGCAAAAGAAATTACCCGTAGAATAGAAAACTGGAGCAAAACTACAACGTATACCGTTTTGCGCACTTGTATCGCTAAAGGTTACATCACACGAAGTGAACCATCATTCATGTGTAAAGCTGTAGTTTCAAGAAAAGATGCTCAACAGTTAGAAATGAACAAACTTATTGACCGCATGTTTAATGGTTCAAGAGTAAAATTTAATGACTTTGTTGCCTCACCTCATAACTTAGACAATTTATTAATTGTTCCTGTTGAACATGTTAGGAAAAAAAAGATCAAATAATAACATTTTCTTCGAGTACAAACTAGGTAAACTAGCGGTTTATCTGGTTTTTTTTACGCAATTGAGGTATAATTAAAAGTGTAAGTGAGCGTGTAAATTTCCGCAGAAATCTTGAAGTATGGATTTATTGCCAAAGCAATAAATATCCTACAAGAGATTATCAAGGA
>JGI24703J35330_11748384_pt1 | contig 15054 bp, 14 predicted proteins | sample TergutNt197P1_FD_35330 | JGI IMG/M metagenome (IMG submission 35330) | reverse complement strand
AATTAATAGAATCGCTGGATTTGGAAAACCGATGTACAGGACTGGACAAAGAATTTTCGTTTTTTCTTCATCAAGGTTCTTGCTCTGGCGAAAATGAACAATTCTATGATGTTTGGATAACATCGGAAGACGTTGAAAAAATACCCCCAAAACTACACTTCATGGCGATTAAGATACATACTCTGCCTATACGCGTTTACAGCAATAAGCGGCTCTTCTCGTCTATTTTTCTGTTGCTTCCATTGTAAATCGATTTTTCAATTGAAGAAACTCAATATTTTCGTGTAAAGGTTTGAAGCAATTTCGGTCGAGGTTTTTAATGAATAATTCACGCTCGGAATCGGTGAAGGATTTGCATGTATTAGCCGGTTCGTGGGTACATTTGTTTAGAAAAACCGTGGTGTAATTAGCGGTTTTATCCAAAACACCCTCGCTCGCAAGTAAGTGTTTTTCTGCGGCAAGAAGGTGATGGATAGCGATTTTGGGGTTTTTTTCTGCGTTATAAGCGGCTAATTTAAAAAAGCAATCGGTGAGCCGAATGTGATAGAACAAGTAGTTTTCGTCATAGAAAATTGTTTTGTAAAGATTAATTGCTGTTTCGATACAAATTATTTTTTCATCGATATTTAATGCGAATTGGCTGTCTCGCGGCATGTAGTCCAGAATTCTGCCTATTTCGTCGGTGTATGTTTCGATATTTTTTTGCATTTGAAATACTTTTTCATCGCCATCAAGAATCATTCCAAGAAGAAAATCCGCACTTCGGTGAAGTGGCGGTATTTTTTTTGCAAGGGCGACAGCTTTCTCTTTTTGCCCGATATCACGATACGCGAAACACAGCGTTTGAATTGCATTATGGCGAGTGGGTTCATCGGTGCAATCTTCCAAAACACGCTCGGCAAGGGTGATAGCCTCGGTAAGAAATTCAATAATCGGCGTATTGCCGTCATTAAATCCAAGTTGCCCAAGTTCTTTTGCAAGCCCTTGCATTATATTAAAATTGCGAGGATATTCAGCCAATGCTTTGCGGAGAAGGGTAACACATGCGGGTATGTCCCCAATATTCAAAAGCTTTTGATATTCGGTTAAATACTCCTGAGCCTTCGCTGCATTTGCATCTTCTTCAAAAGAAAACAAACAGTCTACGCTAACGCCAAAATAATTCGCAAGCGGCACAATCAGCGTGATATCGGGTAGTGCTGTGCCATTTTCCCACTTGCTTACTGCTTGGTATGTGATACCCAAATATTCCGCAAGCTTTTCTTGTGTTACATCTTTTTTCTTACGCTGCTGTTTTATTGTTACGCCAATTTTCATATTCATCGCCTCCCACGGACACAATACCTTCAATTATATGTAAAAACAATAACGCATTAGATGAGCGGGTCTCAACTGTGGGTTGAACATTGTAAAAATATTTTTCAAAAAGCCCTTGACCGAGACGTATACGTATGGGTTTATAATGAAAAAAAGGAGGCGAACAAATGGAAAAACACCGTGCAATTCCCGACGGATATATGAGAATCGGCGAACTGGCAAAAAAAGCGGGTGTCACCGTCCGCACCCTGTCATATTATGACAAAGAAGGATTACTCGCGCCGTCATCGGAGAGTGAAGGCGGGTATCGGCTTTATACCGACAAGGACATGGTAAAGCTAATACAAATTCTTATGCTGAAAGAATTAGGTCTTACTCTTGGCGAGATAAAAAAGCGGCTTTCTAAGCTGGACACACCGGAAGACGTTAGAGGGATGCTGGCGGAGCAATCATCTCATATTCGCAAGAAGATAGAGGTTTTGACAGAATCCCTTCACGCGATGGAATCATTAAATGCAGAAATAGCGCAAATAGAAAAAGTTAATTTCAAAAAATACGCAGACATTCTTTTGAACCTGCAAATGAAAAATGAAGAATATCAGTTTATAAAACACCTTGATGATGATGCTATGGATATTTTCCGAGAGCGTATCGGGCGTGAAAAAACTGCATTAATGGCGGCTAAAATCAACGATTTTTACAAGCAAGCGGTTTTGCTTATGAAAGAAGGCGTACCCCCCGAAAGCGAAAAGGGACAATCCTTTGCCGATGCTTTCTGGAAAACCCTAGTGGAGCTTTCAGATGGGGATTCAAGCATGATGTATAAAATAAATGAGCAGTTTATAAATCTCAGCTGTCTTATTAATGAAAACAAAGAAGAGCATGATGCGGCGTACGACTATATGATGCGTGCCTTTGATGCCTATCAAGGAATCGGCACTCACGCAAACCCGGAAAAAACAGATGTATCCAAAAAGTTTATGGCTTTAACAAGCGAGGCTTTTCAGCTTCATGCAGAGGGTATAAAACCCGAAAGCGAAAGAGCCCAAAAATTCATAAAAACATTTTGGGAAACGCTGGTAGAGCTTACGGATGGAAATATGGATTTAATACAGCAAATGAATGAGCAAACAAAAAATGCTAAACATCAGGACAAAAAAATGGAAGCCTCACATCAATTCATTGAAAAGGCATTAGAGATTTACTTCATGAATCAAAATAATAATTCGGGAGGGGTTATGTAATATGATTAGCGTTAGTATGAAAAATGCAAGAAAAACCTTTGGAAATAACAATGTGCTTAAAGGCGTAAGCTTCGATACCCATGAAGGCGAAATTTTTGGACTGCTTGGACCTTCCGGCTCGGGCAAAACGACGATAATAAATATTTTGACCAAGCAGTTCGCCGCCGATAGCGGAGAATGCTATGTAAGCGCGAAAAGCCACGAAATCGGCTTGTTGCTTGAACATGATGGATTGTTTGACCGTCTTTCATGCCTTGATAATCTAATTGTATTTGAGGATATTTACGGAATCCCCCGCGAAAAAACAATGGAAGCATTACAAAAAGTCGGTCTTAGCGAAGCAAAGAAAACAGCGGTTAAAAAGCTCTCAAAAGGAATGCGCCAGCGTTTAGTTTTGGCAAGGGCAGTTTTGCATAAGCCCAAAGTGTTATTTCTTGATGAGCCAACTGCCGCGCTGGACCCAATGACTGCCCGCGGCATCCACAAGCTGATACGAGAATTGCGCGATAGCGGCAGTACCATTTTCCTAACAACCCACAATATGGAGGAAGCAACGCATTTATGCGACCGCGTTGTAATGCTTCACAATGGAATAATTATTGAAGAAGGCGCGCCAAAAGAAATTTGTGAAAAATTCAATGCAATGAAAACAGTGATGGACTTAGAATCTGTTTTTGTTGAATTAACAGGGGGTGGGTTAGAATGAAAAGCGTAAAAGCAATTTTCAAAAAGCAATTGAAAGATATAATAAAAAACCCGGCAGTGCTAATCCAATTTATTATTTATCCGCTTATCACATTTGCGATGAACGCCATAATGGTAACGGAGTTCGATTTTGAGGGTGTGCCGGAGGATATAGCAGAAATGATATTGGCGAGTATGCCCAATATGCCAAATATGGTGACTATGCAGGCGGCAATTTTTGCGGGCATGGGTTTATTGACCGCTATCAGCGGCATTATATCCGAGGATATGGAAAAGAAAAGCTTGCGTTTTCTGGCAATGGCGGGTGTAAAGCCCATGTCATATTTGATTGGTGTTAGCGGCGTAATGTTTTTAGTCAGCTTTTTTACATCATCGGCATTTAGTTTAATCGGTGGGTTTAGCGGGACAGACTTTTGGATTTTTACTGCGGCAATGATGTCTGTAGTGGCAGGGTCAACGGTGCTAGGCGCAACATTCGGTATCCTTATGGGGAATCAGCAAGCCACAGCCGGATTGGTTTTACCCGCCTCAGTTATTTTGGGCTTTGGCCCGATGATGGCGCAGTTTAACGAAAACATAGCACGAGTTCTGCATATCACCTACACGCAACAACTCAATATTGTTGCAGACTACCTAACCCATGGCGGTGCGGATACGCCACTATGGCATTCCTTTGGTATTATGTGGGCAAATGTGGCAGTGCTGGGCTTGTTGTTCGTCCTTGTGTTTAAGAAAAAATGGTCTGTGAATTAGATAAATTTTTTCAGCTCGCGCAGATTATGAATTTCATAAGTCGGCGTTAAATCGGTATCATTTTCAATGGCATTTTCATTAAACCAGCAGCTGTCTATGCCCGCGTTATGACCGCCCACAATGTCCAGCTTCAGGGAATCGCCAATGATTAGCATTTTTTCTTTCGGCACTTTTGGGATGTGGGAAAAAACATACTCAAAGTATCTTATATCGGGTTTTTGAAACCCAACAAATTCTGAGACAAAGAAGTCGGATATGTATTCTTCTATTACGGAATGCTTAATCCGTGATTCTTGTGTCGCCAGAATACCGTTTGTTACAATGAAAATTTGCTTGCCCTTTGCAACAATTTCCTTGCAAATTTCCACTGCACCATCAATTAGAAACGCGCCTCTTCCCAGCTCAACAAGATATTTATTATTAAAATCCCCTGCGTCATTCTTCACGCCAACTGCTTCAAAAAGTCGCTCAAATCTGATGACTTGCAAATCTGCCTTTGTCATCTTGCCATCTTCATAATCGTTCCATACCTGCGCGTTTATTTCCCTGTATATCCTTCGCACGTCTTCCGCATACTCAAACCCGCAATAGTCGAACATCGTCTTCAATGCATTGGCTTCTGCTTTGTCATAATCATACAGCGTGTTATCCGCATCAAATAAAAATATATCGTATTTCATAATACACCCCTTCACAAATTTCCATCAGCATATTATAAAAGATAAATAAAAACAAACTTTATATTGCAAGCTCTTGGTTAAATACGATAATTTCTTAAAGAGGTGAATATTTTGAAAAATTATCCCAAATCAAAAAAATATGACCCACACTGGATTATCGAAAATGCAATGGGACCGCATCCGTTGTGGCTTTTGGAAGAATTATGCGAGCATCTGGAACTGCGCCCCGGCATGAAGGTATTGGATATGGGCTGTGGCAAAGGGATTACATCAATTTTTCTTGCAAAGGAATTTGGTGTAACAGTATTCGCAAACGACCTGTGGATTAGTGCGACAGAGAATTTGCGCCGCTTCGAGGAAGCAGGTGTAGCAGACCGCGTTTTCCCAATCCACGCCGAAGCCCACGCGCTTCCATATGCGAACGGCTTTTTCGATATGGCGATTTCGATTGATAGCTATCATTACTATGGCACAGACGAAACGTACTTTCCCTGCGTGTATGAAAAGCTGGTGAAATCGGGCGGTCAGTTCGGAATAGTTTGTCCCGGATATACAAAAGAATTTGAAAAGGGGCATCCCGAAGGAATTTTAAAATTCATCGCCAATCAGAGAGAAAAGGAAGCGGGCTGGGGCGAAGATATGTTTACCTTCCATAGTGCCGAATGGTGGCGTAGGCACTGGGAGAAAACAGGGCTTGTAGAAATTACGGCGTGTTATGATATCCCCGACGTAAAATTAATCTGGGATTCATGGGCAAAAGGAGCCGCAAGCAGCGATGATGAATTTTTAAAAGCCGACACAGAAGACGAAGTCGCTCTGATTGCGATGACGGCAGTGAAAAGGAAGTGCGATGATGAGTAGCACAAACATTCTACAGCACGAAAATTTTCCGCTATCAAATAAATATGACCCTATGTGGATTATTAATAATGAAATGGGGCCGAATCCACTGTGGTTGGCAGAGTTTCTGGTGCAATCTTTTGACCTGAAAGCGGGTATGCGTGTTCTCGACCTTGGATGCGGCAAGGGGATTACAAGTGTTTTTCTTGCACGTGAATTTGGCGTGCAGGTATTTGCCGCAGATTTTGACGAGTGGGAAGGATGGACTTCCCCGGAAGAAAGATGGAGTAACGCAAAGGAGTATGATGTTGAAAATTTAATCATTCCGATAAAAGCAGATGCTCGCAGTTTGCCGTTTGCAAAAGGGTTTTTCGACGCAATTATCTGCATCGATTCTTATTTTTATTACGGTAAAGACGACGGATTTTTAGAAAACATACTTCAATTTCTGCGTCCCGGTGGTAAAATAGGGATGGTGATTCCGGGGTATATGAAAGAACCACTTGACGGCGTTCCCGATTATATATCAGAATTTTTGGGTGATGAGCTATGGACGTGGGAGACTTTAGAATGGTGGAAAAGTCTCTGGGCGAAGACAGGACTTGTGACAATTGAAGTAGCAGACACTCTTCAAAATGGTTGTGCTATATGGCAACGATGGGATGAAGTTCGTGATGCTGTAGGTAAAAATGATGCTCCGGATGAAATTAAATATTTCAAGATGGATAAAGGTGAGTATATAGGATTTATCCGCTTGGTTGCCGAAAAAAATAGTTTGAGGAGAATGTAGATGCGGGTATGTATAATTGTTTTGGATGGGGTTGGAATTGGAGAGCTTCCCGATGCTGCCGAGTATGGCGATGTTGGGGCGCATACGCTGGGCAATATTTTTGCAAAGCGCGGGCATTTAGAAATTCCAAATTTGCTGGAAATGGGACTCGGGAACATAGAGAATTCTCGACTTAACGCGGTAAAAAACCCGACGGCATCATATGGCAGAATGGCAGAAGTAACCCGCGCAAAAGATACGACAAGCGGTCACTGGGAAATGATGGGTTTGGTAACAGACCCACCTTTTCGCGTGTTAGAAAAATTTCCGGAGTCGATGTTAGAAGAGTGGCTTCGCCGTGCAAATCGCGAAAATAAATGGCTGGGTAATTACCCCGCATCAGGCACAGAAATCATCGAAAAATTAGGAGAAGAGCATTATAAAACAGCCGCGCCAATAGTCTATACCTCAGCCGACAGTGTATTCCAAGTAGCCGCACACGAGGAAATAATTCCGTTAAATGAATTGTACAAGCTATGCGAAATCGCTCGCGAAATGCTGGTCGGCGACCTATTCGTCGGGCGCGTAATAGCCCGCCCATTCAAAGGAAGCGCGGGTGCATTCGTGCGCACAGAAAACCGCAAAGACTACGCCGTCCCGCCTACAGGAAAAACCCTCTTAGACGCATTGGAGGAAAAAGGCCAAACAACTTTAGGCATAGGAAAAATTGAGGACATCTTCACAGGTCGCGGAATTTCTGCCGCAAACCACACAAAAAGCAATGCCGACGGAATTTCGGCAACAATAGAAGCCCTCAAAAATAACCATACCTCCACAATAATTTTCACAAATCTGGTAGACTTCGATATGAAATACGGACACAGAAACGATGTGGAAGGTTTCGCGAAGGCATTAGAGGATTTCGACAGGGCTTTGCCCGCCATTAAAGCCGCTTTGCGCAAAAACGATGTTTTGGTACTAAGCTCCGACCACGGCTGTGACCCAACAACCCCTTCAACCGACCACACCCGCGAATATGCCCCAATTTTAATTCATTATAAAGACAAGAATGTGCATCTAGGCACACGCACATCCTTTGCCGACCTTGCCGCCACAATTTATAAAGAGCTTGGGCATGGCAAATGGCCCATCGGAACGCCGTTTTTCTAAACATTGCCTTGTGCGTTGATGCGAGCGACAAATGAAAATTGTTTCCTTGTTTAGCGGTGCGAGTGGTCTTGATTTGGGTTTAATTCAAGCAGGGCATGAAGTCATATGGGCGAATGACATTGATAAAGATGCCGTTGCTACAATGCTGGAGAGTACAGAAGAAAATATAGATGATGAAAACAAAAACAACGCCGAGACTTTGCCCCCCGCTCATGAAGCGGAAAACAATAGCCCCGGCGTGTTCTCTTATCAAAGTGTTGACTGCCCCCGACAGGACTTGAACCTGCACGGTCTCCCACTGGAACCTAAATCCAGCGCGTCTGCCAATTCCGCCACAGGGGCAAAGTGCATGGAGATTATAGCATAAGGGTGGGGGATAGGCAATTCATTTTTTAGGGATTAATGCCCCTTAACTGACCCCTTAACTGACCACACGCGGCGTTAATATCACTGCCTAGGCTTCGGCGAATGGTGGCGGTGATATTTTTTTCTTGTAAGACTTGTGCGAATTTTTCTATATCGCGGCGTGGAGCGGGGGAGAAATTACTTCGCGCTTTGTTGATGGGAATTAAATTTACATGGCACAAAAGCCCTTGCAAAAGTTTTGCGAGGGCTTTTGCGTGGGCCGGACTGTCGTTTACGCCTTGGATAAGTGCGTATTCAAATGTGATTCTGCGGCGGGTTATATCGGCGTATTTTTTGCACGCGACCATTAATTCACTAAGGGGATGAGTTTTAGCGATAGGCATTAGTTCGCTACGTATTTCGTCTGTAGGTGCATGGAGTGAAACTGCTAAAGTTATTTGCAAATTCTTTTCCGCAAGCTCGTGGATTTGCGGAACAAGCCCGCATGTGGAAACTGTGATATGCCTCTGTCCGATATTCATTCCCTTAGTGTGGGTAATCAGTTCGATGAATCGAATTGTTGCATCAAAATTATCCAGCGGTTCGCCACAGCCCATAAGTACGATATTTTTTATTGAATCTCCGTGGTAAACCTGCGCGCAATATTCCCCCGCGCTTAAATTTCGCTGAAAGCCCGATTCCGCGCTTGCGCAAAATTTACAGCCCATTTTGCATCCCGCTTGGGTGGATATGCAAATAGAGTTTCCGTGTTTGTAAGACATCAGAACCGATTCTGCAAATGCATCATTATTTAATTTTGTTAGAAATTTTATCGTGTTATTGTCCTGAGAAGTATGTTTTTGGATTACGGAATACGTAGTTATAAAAAAATATTGCTCTAGTTCGGTGCGTAATGTTTTGGGCAAATTAACCATATCTTCAAATGACTTCGCGCCTCTTTTATGAAGCCATTCAAAAATTTGGTCGGCGCGGTATTTTGGCAGAGATTTTTCCGTAATAAATGCCCCGATTTCATGGGGCATCATTGATAGAATATCGGTCTTCATATTCCAAATGCCACGCTTGCAATTATGAAAAATATTATAAGCGCGGAACAGTCTACGATGGTTGTAATAATGGGTGCTGCCATTACTGCCGGGTCGCGTTTGACGGCTTTTGCAATAACGGGAAGCATACAGCCGATTAATTTTGAAATAACCAGTGTTAAAAAAAGACTAAGGGTAACGACTGTTGCAAGTACAATATTTCGGTACATCAGAATAATCCGCAAAAAATTTGCCGCACCTAAAATAATCCCGCATATTATTGCGATGCGTGTTTCGCGCCAAATGAGTTTTACGATATCTGTTTTAACAATTTCGCCAAGTGCCATACCGCGGATTATGATTGTGGATGACTGCGCACCCGCGTTTCCGCCCGTAGCCATTAGCATGGGGATAAAAGCTCCGAGAATCGGAAGCACTTCCAATGCATCCTCAAATGTTTCTATAATCACGCCCGCAATCGTTGCCGCAAGCATTAGTACAAGCAGCCAAATAATCCTGTTCTTTGCATGGGTGATTACGCCTGTTTTCATATATGGCTCATCGGTTGGGTTTACACCTACCATCTTTGAAAAGTCTTCGGTGTCTTCTTCTGTTATTACGTCGAGGATATCATCGACGGTTACGATGCCTACCAATTGACCGCCTCGGTTTACCACGGGCATTGCAATCAGGTCGTATTTGCTAAACTTATCTGCCAGTTCTTCTTGGTCGTCTCCTGCTTCGGCAAAAATTACATTTGTGTCCATAAGATTGCTTACTTTTTCGGAAGGCTTTGAATATAACAAGGTATCCGCCGTCACTACGCCAACAAGTTTTCGTTCGTCATCTATAACATAACAGGTATAAATCGTTTCCTTGTCCACTCCGGATGTTCGGATTATTTTAAGCGCGTCTTTTGCCTCGGATTCAATATTTAGCTCCACAATTTCCGTGGTCATTATGCTGCCCGCGCTGTCATCGGGATAGTCTAAGATACGGTCTACAATTTCGCTTTTTTCGGTGCTTACATTATCCAGAACCCGCTTCCCTACATCGTCGGGAACGTCTTCAATAAAGTCGACTATGTCGTCTACGGATAAATCGTCCATTATTTCTTCAACTTCGGTATCGGTAAGCTTCCCTACGATTAATTGCTGACGCTCTGGCGATATATATGAAAATACATCGGCGGCAAGCTTTTCGTCCAATAAACGAAACGCCGCGATAGCCGCAGTTTCTTCTGCGTGTTCAAGAGCGTCGGCAATGTCCACAGCATTCATATGCGCGAATAGAACTTGTAAATCGTCATGCTGTGATTCATTTATAATTGTCAGAATATTTTTATCCATACGCACTACCTCAATTCCGGAATTAATACCGAAGCGATTGCAAAATACATTACAAGAGCGATTACGTCGGCGATTGTTTTAATTATTGGCGTAGCAAGAATGGCAGGATCCAGTTTGATTTTCTTTGCCGCCATTGGCAAAAGGCATCCAAGGCTTTTTGAAATTACAACCACCGTAAGCAGTGTAAGCGTGACGGTTATTGTAAGCCACACATCTCCGGTATTAAAGATAATCACACGCGCCGCGTTCACAAGGCTTAAAACAATTCCGCAAAGTACAGCTATGCGAATCTCTCGCCACCAGATTTTCAAAATATCTTTAAAGGCGATTTCATCCAGTGCCATGCTTCGTATGATAAGGGTAGATGTTTGAGAACCTACGTTTCCGCCCATATCCATAAGCATAGGCACAAACACAAACAGCGCGGGAAGTGTTGCAAGTAATTCTTCCATATCATAGATAATCATTTCCGTAAAAATTGCCGCAATCATTAGAATAAGCAGCCATCCTACGCGCCTGTATGCGTGCTTAAATGCGCCTGTTTTCAAATATGGGTCTTCCGACGGAAGAATCGCCGCCATTTTTTCAAAGTCCTCGGTTGTTTCTTCTTCTACAATTTCCACAGCGTCGTCTACAGTGATTATGCCAACCATCCTGCCCTCTTTGTCCACAATCGGCAGAGATAGAAGGTCGTATTTTCGGAAAAGAATCGCGGCCTTTTCTTGGTCGTCATGGGTTTCGGCAGAAATTACATTAGGATGCATTATGTCGCCAATCCGCTCATGCTCTTTCGCAAGAAGCAACATCTTCAGCGAAACCGTTCCTACCAGCAGCTTATCCCGCCGTATTACATAACATGTATGCAAGCCCTTCATCTTCTTTTTTCTTATTTCCTCTATTGCCTCAAGCAAATTATGGTCTTCCCTAAGTGTCATGTACTCCGTTGTCATCATGCCGCCCACAGAGCCGTCGGGATACTGCAAAAGCCGATTTATTATCGCTCGCTTTTCCGCATTTACACTGCGAAGCACGCGGCTTACAACGTTTGCAGGCATTTCTTCAATAAAATCTACCGCGTCATCGGCAAAAAGCCCTCCGATAATGTTTCCTACTTCATTATCTGTAAGGGCTTCTACTATTATTTTTTGCTTGTCCGTTTCTATATATGCAAAAACATTCGCGGCTATCCCTTTAGGCAACAGGCGAAACAGCTGAATGGTTTTCTCCTTTGATAAATTGTCAAAAAGCTCGCCAATGTCCACGATGTTCATTGTTGAAAGCTCTTTGCGCAGTTCAAATGCATTTATAGGCATTGTATTTATTATTTGGATAATTTTATCATTCAAGGCTGCATCTCCCTTACGATGGGATATTTTACACGTATTATAGCAGAAAATGTTGATTAAAATGCAATCAAATGTTAATGTTAAAAAAAATTAGGGAGCCGCTGATGAAAAAAATCCGTTTGATTTATAATCCGTTTGCGGGGGACAGGCGTTTTAAAGACGTGCTTGATTCCTGCGCGGAGATTTTTTTTAATGCGGGATATTTAACAAATATTATTAGGGTAACTACCAAAGAAGCTATGGATGCGTCTGTTATGGGGCTTGAAGATAACGAAATGCTTGTTATTGCCGGTGGCGACGGAACGATTAATATGGTTATTAACACGATGAAGCGTTTTGAAAAGAATTCGCCCCTTGGAATAATCCCTGCGGGTACGGCAAACGACTTTGCCGCGTTTTTGGATATGCCGAAAGAACCCCGCGCCGCCGCCGAAATTATTGCAAAAGGGCGGGTTGTTTCTGCCGACCTCGGCTGTGCAAATGGTCAGTATTTTGTCAATGTGTGCGGTGGTGGGCTTTTTATCAATGTTTCACATTCCATGTCAAACGATAATTTGGCAAAAAGTATTTTCGGAAAACTTGCCTATTACATCAAAGGTTTGGGACAGCTTCCCAATATAACGCCGCTTAGGCTGAAAATTACCACCCAAAGCGCGACCTATGAAGAAGATTTTGCATTGTTCCTTGTGCTAAATACAGAAGGCTGCGGCGGGTTTAATAAAATTTCCCCCGGTGCCTCTGTGCGTGACGGTTTATTAGATTTCGTAGCGTTTCGTTCTATGGCGATGAAGGACATCGCCGGTATTTTCCTTAAAATTATTGCGGGCGAACATCTCGATGACCCGCGAGTGCTTTTTTCACACGAAACTTCTGTAGAAATAGAGTATCTGGGTACAGACCGCATAGATACAGACGTTGACGGCGAACCCGGCCCTAAAATGCCGCTGAAAATCACCTGCGAAAAAGGCGCGCTTAATCTAATTGTGCCAAAGGGGTTTAAACGATGAAATATGCGATTATTTCAGACATCCACGGAAACATAGCCGCCCTAAACGCGGTTTTAGCCGATGCCGAATCCCTTGGTGTAGATAAATATTTATTTATCGGCGACTATGCAAGCAACTTTCCATGGGGAAACGATGTCGTCGATACAATCCGCAATCTGAAAAACGCCATCGTAATCGCCGGAAACGGCGAAGGATATATGGAAAACTTTAAGAATCAGGATAAAATTGATTATGAACATGAAAAATCAAAGCCCATTTTATGGGCATACCGAACGCTTTCTGAGGAAAACATCGACTATCTAATCAACCTTCCCAAAACCGCTACTGTCAAAGATGGCGACACAAATATTTATCTATACCATGCGATGGGTTTGTTTTACCGCTCTCCGCGTATCGAAATTTTCCACTCGCTACCCTTCCTCAAAATGATGACCGAGAAACCATTCTCCCACGATGAATATCTATCACGCGCTCGTGCGGCTTTATTATCTTGCCCCGACGCAGTTTCGGATATGCTTAAAATGCCATCGGGAGTTTATCTTTTTGGGCATAATCACATGCAGTTTTACATAAAACATAATGACAAGCTGTTCATAAATCCCGGCTCTTGCGGCGAACCTCTGGATTGGGATACAAGAGCTTCTTACGCAATACTTACTTGCGTTAAAAATGATTGGCATGTTACCGAGCGCAAAGTCGAATTCGACATACACGCAGTCGCAAAAGAACTCGATAACTCCGAATTTACCACCTACGCGCCCATGTGGAGCAATATCATGAAACAGGGGCTCTTATCCGGTAAGGACTACTTCGGTCCTTTCGTTCATCATTTATACAAAACAGCCCAAAACCAAGGCATTACCCACGGCGAACCCGATAACGCTATATGGGATATTGCTGTAAAATCGTGGAACATGGATAAAATTTAGCATAGGCGGTGTATCATGGAAAATTTTAATTGCGGTTGGGAATTCATGCTTGAAAATGAAAGCGACTGGAAAGCGGTAGAGCTTCCCCATGACTGGCTGATTAGCGACGTTCGCAATCTGTACAAAAACGGGGTAGGCCTTTATCGAAAAAGGTTCAAGCTTGATGAAACTTTATCCTCGGACGAGCGGCTCTTCCTGCACTTTGACGGCGTTTACCAAGATTCTGCCTTATACGTAAACGGCAATCTTGCGGGCGAATGGAAAAATGGCTATACAGCCTTTTCTCATGAAATAACCCCATTCCTATCCCCAAACGAAAACGAAATACTTCTAAAAGTAAACTACGAATCGCCAAATACCCGCTGGTATAGCGGCGCGGGAATCTATCGCGATTGCTTTCTCATACGAAAAAATGCCACACACTTCAAGCATAACGGTATCTACCTCTCCACCCGCAAACAATCCGATTCGCTATGGCACATCGAAATCGATGCCGAAATAACATCCCCTCATCCCAAACCCGACCTACAGTTCAGCCTCCAAAAAATAAAGTTTTTTGAAGAGGGGAGCCTGGGGGGAGAAACTTTTTTTCAAAAAAGTTTCTCCCCCCAGGGTCTTATTCTCTCAATTGAAAATCCCCAACTCTGGGATATTAGTAACCCCATTTGTTACGAATTAAAATGTGAACTTATAATAAATAATGTCGTCGTAGATACAGCCTATGTACGGTTTGGGTTTAGAGAAATTAAGTTTACGTCGGAAGGATTTTTTCTTAACGGGCGGCGAGTGCAGTTGAATGGGGTGTGTCACCACCACGACCTTGGAGCATTGGGTTCGGCGGTGAGTAAGGACGCGATTCGGCGGCAGTTGATGATATATAGGGATATGGGCGTGAATGCGATTCGGACGGCGCATAATCCACCTGCGGCGGTTTTTATGGAGCTTTGCGACGAGATGGGCTTTTTGGTAATGTCGGAGTTTACGGATGTTTGGAAAAGAGCGAAGACGAAGTTTGACTATGCGCGATTTTTTGAGGAATGGGCGGTTAGGGACGTTGAATCGTGGGTGAAGCGTGATAGAAATTGTCCATCGCTGATAATGTGGAGCGTGGGCAATGAGGTCTATGATACGCACGCAGATTATGAAGATGGTTCGGCAACGCTAAGATTTTTGATGGAAGAGACGCGAAAACATGACCCGAAAAATAATGCGGAAATAACGCTTTGTTCAAATTATATGCCGTGGGAGAACACGCAAAAATGCGCGGATATAGTTAAGCTGATGGGATACAACTATGCCGACTATTTGTATGCCGAACATAGGGCAAAACACCCGGACTGGATTATCTATGGCAGCGAAACAGCCGCGACGGTACAAAGCCGCGGTGTGTATCATTTTCCGCTGGCGAAGGCACTGCTTGCGGATGATGATTTGCAATGCTCTGCCCTTGGCAATTCTGCAACAAGCTGGGGTGCGAAAAGCACCGAAGCCGTAATAGCAGCCCACGCAGATAATATGGGGCAGTTCATATGGTCGGGATTTGATTATATCGGC
>JGI24703J35330_11748385_pt1 | contig 15068 bp, 9 predicted proteins | sample TergutNt197P1_FD_35330 | JGI IMG/M metagenome (IMG submission 35330) | reverse complement strand
CGTGGAAAGCGTGTTAGAGCCTGTTATTGCCACATCCGCGCCGCCCGCCGCAAGCACTTGCCCAAGATATGCCGTTTTCGCTTCAAGGTGAACCGATACGGAAATTCTCATTCCTGCAAAGGGCTTGTCCTTTTTAAACTGCTCTTCAATTTGCCTCAAAACAGGCATGTATTCCTTTACCCATTCGATTTTCTTGATTCCTTCCGATGCAAGCGATGGGTCGCGAATTAAACTGTTTGACATTTTTTGTTCCCTCCGATTATTTTTTAATTGATTTTACGGCATTCGGCTGTTTAATACAACCGAAATTTCATTTATTTAATAATTTAAAATTTGGCAGGATTAATATCAGTCAGGCTTTGTTTTTCGCGATATTGCCTTGGCGTTATGCCCATGAACTTTTTGAATACCGCACCAAAATAACTTTGAGATGGAAAGCATAAACTCATGGCGATTTCGTAAATACTCTGGTTTGAATAACTTAACAAGTTTGCTGCAACCTCGATTCGCTTTATTCGAGCATAGTCCATAACACCCATTCCTTCCACTTGTGAAAACAATCTGGATAAGTGAGACCTGCTTATACCTATTGACCTGGATATATCATCCAGCGAAAATTGTTTGCTTAAATTTCCGTCTATATAGCTTTTACTTTTTTCTACATAGGATGACCTTTTGCGAATGTCCAATATTTTGCGAACTCTGGCAGCATAATCAAGCTGAACTTCTTTAATCAGTTCTAAAACATCGGGTATGGTTTTTATCTTTTCAAGATGCTGAAAGTAAACATCCGATAATGTGTAGGCACTTAATGCATCCATACCACCTTCAATTGCAGCCCTTGATGCAAGCGTTATTATTGAACATGCGATGTACTCAAATTGCTTAAATTTACTACCGGCTACACGCCCGGTGTTTTCGCTTACAAAGGAAAGGCTTGATGCGGCATCACGTGATATATTTAGTGCTTTAATCCCTTCGCAGTCACCTTCACGAACTCTTTGCATAAATAATCTTTCTTCTGTATAACCAAAGCGATGCATTTCATTTTCTGAATTATCCAGCAAATTTGTTTGCAAAGATACATTGGCTGATAATTTTTGGAGTGTTTCGCTAAGCTCTGTTACGATATTGGAATCTGTTAGCAAGCCGCCATTACACACAAAATGGATAGCTTCTATAACGGAAGAAACTCTAATTAAATTACTGGACTTAACAAAAATATTTGAATTTATATTGTGCTTCTGCCCATATTCCCTTATGCGAAGCGAATCTACTTCACCCAAAACAACCGGACCTACATAAATTTGATTGCCGGAATTATCTCTCAGCCCTCCATACAAAAATATTTCATCTTCAAACTCTAAAAATGGTCTTGAACTTCCAAAACATTTATTTTTTAGATTTTCTATAATCATCGGGTCATGTTCAAAGGGGTCCGGTTTAGTTTCATACCCCCTACTAAATAAGTTTGTATTATTGCCTATATAGCGTATTGGAATGGATGTCATTCTGTATATACGTTCTAAAAAAAATAATAAACTTTCCATTTTGCACCGCCAAATCACTAATGAACGGATTGATTATAGTAAAAACATGATACAATTTCAACAAAATTGCTAACGAGGTGATATACCGATTTTTTCACCTATTTTATAATTATCCCAAGTGGAAAGGGATGATGGTAATGAAAGCTATTAATTTTAATAACGACTGGAAATTCCAAAATGAAACTATCGTAACTTTACCGCATGATGCTTCCTTTACTGAGCGACGTGTCCCTGACAGTCTTGGTGGCAGTGCCCATGCCTATTTTCCGGGCGGATTTTATGAGTATGAAAAAACATTTTTTGCACCTGAAGAATGGATTGACAAAGTTGTTGAATTTCAATTCGGTGGTGTATATAAAAATAGCGAAGTCTACATAAACGGCAAAAAAGTCGGCGGATGCGCTTATGGGTATTCAGAATTTGCCGTAAATGCGGAGGGATTCTTAGACTTCGGCAAAGATAATGTAATTAAGGTAACGGCAGATAATTCAAAACTGCCAAACAGCCGCTGGTACTCAGGAGCCGGTATATATCGTCCTGTAACCTTGTTTATTGGAAACAAGCAACACATTAAACGCAGAGGCGTAAAAATTTCTACCCTATCAATTAATCCGGCAAAGATACGAGTGGAAACAAAACATATAGGAGGTACTGTATCTCTTGAAATCAGCGACGGAACTCAGGTAATAACAAAAGGAGAAGGTAGCACTGTAGATTTGACTATAGATAATGCACGTCTTTGGAGTGATGAAGAACCCTTTTTATACCAATGCCAAGTGACTCTGACAGAGGGTGATTCTGTAGTGGATGAAGTCGTAGAAACCTTTGGTATTCGCGAAATAACATGGAGCAACAAAGGATTGTTTATAAATGGAACGGAAACTTTACTTCGCGGAGGCTGTATTCATACTGATAATGGAATTTTGGGTGCTTGCTCTTACAAAGAGGCGGAAGAACGTCGCGTGAAAATTTTAAAACAAGCAGGATTTAACGCAATCAGGGTGTCGCATAATCCTGCTGACGAATTTCTATTAGAAGTTTGTGACCGCCACGGCATGTATGTAATGGATGAGACATGGGATATGTGGTATTCACATAAATCACAACACGATTATGCAGATGATTTCGAGAAAAATTATCTATTCGATATCCAATCACTTGTAGAGCGTGATTTCAACCACCCCAGCGTAATAATGTATTCAATCGGAAATGAAATAAGCGAACCTTCAACAGAAAAAGGAATTGCCCTTACAAAAAAATTAGTGGAAGAATTCCATAAATTAGACGCAAGCCGCCCTGTGACGGCAGGGGTTAATTTATTTGTGATTAGCCGCTCTGCTGAAGGAAATCCAATATATAAGGAAGGTGGTGGACTTAATCAAAAAAACAGAGACATGAGCAAAATGAACAGCACCGCATTCAATATGATGACCGCAATGGTTGGACAAGGTATGAATAAGGCATCAAATTCACCAAAGGTGGATGCAATTACTAAGCCGTGTTTAGATGCACTGGACATTGCCGGATACAATTATGCTTCGGGGCGTTATCCGCTGGAAGCAAAAGCCAATCCTAACCGTCTTATTATAGGAACAGAAACCTTTCCTTATACTATTGCAAAAAACTGGGCAATGGTAAAGAAATTTCCTTACCTTGCCGGAGACTTCATGTGGACAGCATGGGATTACTTAGGTGAGGCAGGCATTGGGGCATGGGCTTACACAAATGACGGCAAGGGATTTAATAAACCATATCCATGGCTATTGGCAGACACGGGAGCATTTGACATTTTGGGAAACCCTAATGGCGAAGCTTTTTTAGCCCAAACTGTATGGGGATTTTCCAATAAACCAATTATCGCAGTGCAACCAATTAGTCATGACACAAAACCTTCCAAGGGGGTTTGGCGTGGAACAAATTCTATACCAAGCTGGTCGTGGCGTGGGTGTGAAGGAAAGACTGCTATTGTTGAGGTATATTCTGACGCACACAAGGTAGAACTGTCTCTAAACGACAAAAGTCTGGGAAAAAAACGAGTTAAAGATTATGTTGCAACCTTTAAAGTTAAATATACACCCGGAAAGCTGGAGTCAGTGGCATATGACACAGCAGGGAAAGAAACCGCTCGCAGTGAAATCATTTCTGCTACGGGGGATATAAAATTAAAAGTAAGCCCCGAAGAAACTTCGGTGACTCCGGGCAGCATCGTTTATATACCGATTTCTATAGTTGGTGAAAATTCTACGGTAGAGAGCAATGCCGATATTTTATTAAATGTAGCAACAGAAAATGGTGAATTGCTTGCCTTTGGGAGTGCCAACCCCCGCACGGAAGAAGCATATACCAATGGTTCATTTACCACATATTATGGACAAGCTCTGGCTATTGTTCGCGCAAGCAATGAAGGGAAAATACGCATAACCGTAAGTGGCGAAAAATTAAAGCCTGTAGTTTCAGAGATATCAGTTAAAAGATAGCGAGGTTACTAATATGGGTAATAGAATTTTGTTATCTGCACGAGGCATTTGCAAGGCTTTCGGGCCAACACGCGCACTTGTTGACGTTGATATTGATGTGTTAAAAGGTGAAGTTCGCGGTCTTATCGGCGAAAATGGTTCCGGAAAGTCAACATTTTCAACGATTGTTGCGGGAGCGCAAAAAGGGGATAGTGGAACTTTTAAATTTAAAGACGAACAGTACGAGCCTAAAAACATGGTTGATGCCCAAGCTAAAGGGATTAGCATGATTGTTCAGGAAACAGGCGTTATCCCTAGATTAACTGTGTCCGCAAATATATTTACGGGCAGATTAGAGCAGTTTACCAAATTTGGATTTCTAAGCATTAAAAAGCTTCATAATGCCGCAAATAAAGCACTTGAAGATATTGGAGCTTCCGGAATTCGCGGTGAAATGTATATTGATATGCTGAACTTTGAAGACAGAAAAATTGTAGAAATAGCCAGAGCTATGTCTACTAATCCGGATTTGTTAATTATAGACGAAACGACTACCGCACTGGCAACAAAGGGACGCAACATTATTTACAGCCTTATGAACAGAATGCGAGACTCCGGAAAATCTGTCCTTTTTATTAGTCATGACTTAAATGAGCTGATGGATGTTTGCGATTCTATAACCGTGCTTCGTGACGGCGTACTGATTGAAACTCTCAACAAGGAAAATATGAGTGTAGAGCTAATGCGCTCTTTAATGGTTGGGCGAGAACTTGTCGGGGATTATTACCGTGGTGATTTTGATGGGTCATCCGGCGATGAAGTAGTTTTAGAAGCGAAACAAGTTTCTATGCGTCCACATTTCAAAAACATAAATTTAAAACTATACAAAGGAGAAATTCTTGGGCTTGGCGGTCTTGCAGACTGCGGAATGCATGAATTAGGAAAAGTTTTATTTGGATTTGAGAAAACATTGACAGGGGAAGTTGTATTAAAAAATAAGAAAATTGACAATGAAGTAACTGCCGTAAAACACGGTATTGCATACGTTTCAAAAGACCGTGACAGAGAATCAATTATTCAAAATGCAACAATTCAAAGCAATATGGTTCTCCCCTCACTTCGCAAATTAAGCAAGAAGCTTGGATTTATTTCACCAAAAGCCGAAACCACACTTACAAATCAGGAAATAAAATCTATGCGGATTAAATGCAGAAATGGAAAACAGCTCATTAAACAACTTTCAGGCGGCAATAAGCAAAAAGTAGTGTTTTCTAAATGGATTGCCGCAGATTCGGATATATTTATTTTGGATTGTCCGACACGAGGCATTGATGTCGGGGTTAAGGCGGATATGTATAAACTTCTGATGAATTTAAAAAAACGAGGAAAATCAATCATTATGATTTCAGAAGAGCTTCCTGAATTACTCGGCATGAGCGATAGGATTCTACTAATGAAAAATGGCGAAATATCCCACGAAGCCATGAGAAGCCCGGAACTGAACGAGCAAACAGTAATCCAGTACATTATTTAATAAAGGGGAGTTATCGGTTATGGCTACTACAGCTAAAAACAGCGAACGAAATTTGCTTATCCAAGAACAACTGGATAAAAAAGCGGCGCGAAGTAATTTGCTGTCCATGATTGTTCCTTTTCTGGGGCTGGGATTCATTTTTATTTTCTTTACTATTGTAACAAGTGGTAATTTCATAAGCCCCATTAACATTGAAAACCTTATCCATCAAAGCTTTAGTCTGGTAATTATCGGCATAGGTGCGGCCTTTGTTTGGGCGCATGGTGGAAAGGACATGTCTATAGGTCCTTCTGCCGGCTGTGGAATGCTTGTGTGCGCATTATTGCTTAGAGCCGGTCATCCGCTTTGGCTGGGAATCGCTGCTTGCATAATAGTAACAATGGTTGCGGCAAGTTTAGTAGCCGGAATATCAATTTTATTGAATGTACCTGTTTTCATCGGGTCTATGTGTGTAAGAACCAGCTTTTTAGGCATTCTTCATTTTGTTACATTGAGAGGCATAGTTGTAATCGATTTTCACAGATATGCTTTTATGAACAATATCGCATTAAAATCGGTCGTACTTATAGTGTTTATTGCTGTAGGCTTATATCTGTTTAATTTTACATCTTTCGGAAAAGCAAACAAAGCAATAGGAGGAAATCAAATTACAGCCTCGCAAGCCGGAATAAAAAATAAAAAGAATATTTTCTTTGCGTTTTTATTTATGGGGCTATGTATTGGCGTATCGGCGTTGTTTTCATTATTCCGCGCAGGAAGCGTTACGGGAAACTCGGCTAGCGGTCTTGAATTTACCGTAATGATTGCAATGGCTCTTGGTGGAATACCAATGTTTGGCGGGGATAAGACAAAGCTTATTTCTGCAATAGTAGGCGCGGTTACTATTACGTTTTTAGTTAACGGACTACGTGTTTGGGGATTACAACCAATGTTAATCGATGGAGTGCAAGGAATTCTATTCGTTATAATTATTGCCCTCTCTTATGACAGAAGCGAAGGTAAATTGGTTTCTTAAACAATAAGACACCCCGCAAGGGTAAAAATAAGGAGGAATGGGAAATGAAAAAAATTATTTTAGTTTTTTTGCTTCTAAGTATGGGATTGCTTACTGCCGCATGTGGCGACGATGATTCAGAAAATGGTCAACTTAGAATCGCCGTTGGTTATGGGGAATGGGAATCCGCTCTTGGTATCCAAATAAGCGAAACTTTTGAGTATTTAGCTGAAGAATTTGACGTTGAAATCGTAGAATTCCTCATGGGAGGCGGTGAAGATGGTCTTGCCGCTGTCGAATCTTTACTGGCAGGCGGAGGCATTGATGGAATAATTGCCATAACTTGGGATGTCGCAAGACAATTGACTGCCGACAGGCATCAAGTCCCAGTAGTCACGGCTTTGCAATTTCCATCAGAGGCTGAAATTGGAAGTATCGCCGCTTTTAATACATTTCTGGGCGGTGTAATTGACGATGAATTTTGGGCAGGATATCAAGCTATGCGCGCACTTTATCTTTCCGGAAGCAGAAATGTTACATGGTCGGGGCTTACAACAGGGTTTTCCCAAAGCCATGATGACCGCACAAGAGGCGCGATGCATTTTATTGCAGAAAATCCCAACATGAATTTGCTTGCAGAATCCTACACCATGGGCTTGTGGCATGAAGATGTTATTGCATTTGCCGCTATATTCCCCGAAATGGATGGTATGGCTTTTACATCGGTAAATATTGGCGTTTACAGCATGATGGAAATTGAAGGTATTGCAGATGGCTCTGTACGAATAGCCGGGCCGGACATTGCCGCACGAACCGGCGAAATGTTTGAAAAAGGCGTTCAGGTATGGTCTTGCGGCGGTCAACACGCCACGGCGATGATTGGATTTGCTGTATTGTACAATTATTTAATGGATGGAACCAGAATAATCCCTGACCCGCTTACACCTATCCAACGAAACTATTTGGAAATAACCTCTTTTGAAGATTATTTAGAGTTTGCGGCAGTTATCGAATCACCATTATATAGTGCGCAGGACATAAGGCAATTGATTCGATATTATAACTCAGCCGCAACATTTGATGATTTTGTAAGGGGTGGAAGAGAGTTCTCCCTTGATAATATAAGGATGCGCAGAGGAAACTGATTATTTTAAGAGGTGGGTCTTATGAAAAATTTAAGCATCTCTCTAATCATACCTGTAGGAATTTTCGTCATATTTGCGATATTGACAGAGGGCAGAACTGCAACGATGGCGGTTTTCACAGCCACGATACGTCAATCAATAATCCCCATTCTAATTTGTTGGGGGCTTATATTAAATATGAGTGCCGGAATGATTAACTTTTCTGCGGGTGCGATTATGGTTTTCGCTTCTATTGTGGGTGGAAACCTAGCAAATACAACCGGTCTGGGTATATTCGGCTTGGTTTTATTTTGTATGCTAATGGCAATAATTGCGGGGGCAATTACAGGAATGCTATATAATCGCATCCGTGTACCGGCTATGGTTTTAACAATTGGTATGCTGTTGGTGTGGGAGTCTGTCCCAAGGTTCTTCTACCCTGCCGGAGTGACTATTTCCCCTGATATGACATTATTGGCAAGAACGCCCTATATTTACTTTGTTTTTGGCATTATGTTGATTGGATTTCATCTGCTTTTTAACTATACAACTTTTGGACACAATCTTAGGGCAATTGGAAATAGTCAGGCTATTGCCAGCAGTGCAGGACTGAATATTGATAAAATAAAGCTTATGTCTTTTGTATTCGGGGCTGTTTTTCTTGGCGCGGCTGCAACTCTGCATATTTCTTCAAGCTCGGATTTGAGAAATGTAGCTTCTATGGCTTCTATGACCCTCATGATGGATGCATTTATGGGCATGTTTATGGCTATGTTTCTTGCAAAATTTTGCAATATGAGTATAGCTGTAATCATTGGTACATTTAGCATGAGAATGCTTTCAAATGGATTTGTAGCTATAGGATTTTCTGCAACGGCGAGAGATATTGTTCAGGGCTTATTCCTCTTAGTGCTTTTAGCCATTTCAGCAAATGCGGGTCTTTTTGAAAAAAGGAAAGCTGATAAAGAATTTGCAGATAACGCAAACAGGGAATACCAAACATGAAAGCTTTTATTATATTAATCCTGCCTCTTGCAACAACGCTTCCTTATCTGGCTGTAGCAATTCTAATGAACGATATTATGGCAAGCTTAGAAATTGGATATTCGCTTGCTGGTTTATCTATGACAGTCATGCTATTTATTTCCGGAATATGTATGTTCGCGGGTAGTAAAGTGCAAGGCAAAATCGGCATTATAAATACTATAGTATTGGCAATTTGGATGACGTTTTTAGGTAGTGCGATTTGCTTTATTGCAAATAATTTCATTGTTTTTTTCATCGGTCGCATCATTTCCGGAATTGGCTTCGGGCTTATTTCGGTTTCCCTTATACCGTATATTAGTGCTTGGTTTAAAGGAAACATGCGTACGTATATGATTACTGCCAACCTTATTACGAATAGTATTGCAAGCATAATTTCTCTTTCAATTGCAAACCCCTTGAAAATGCTTATCGGCACTTGGCAAGGGGTTTTTGGCGTTTATTCTATTTTTATTGTAGGCGTTGCATTACTGTGGATGTTTTTTGGAAAATCTAATGAAGAACTCGAAAACGCAAAAAAGCTTTATAATACAGAAAAATCAAATCAGGAGAGTCCTTTAAGGAAGGCACTAAAAATTAAGCAATACCGATTATTAATGATATCCGGAATTTTTATTATGTCCGCTATTACGGCAGTCACTACCTTTATGCCTACCTTTTTAATTAACGAAAAAGGGTTTTCATTAAACTTTTCAGTAATGGCTGCGAATATAAATAATGCTACGTTTATCCTTGGGGCATTAGCCGGGGGTGTTTTACTTGCTCGTTCGGGTAAGCGTAAAATCATTTTTCAAATAGGCATAATATGCATGATGATAGGCGGACTGCTGCTTGCTTATACCGGAACGTACGCGCTTGTAGTAATTGCTGTTTCAATGGTTGGATTCGGTTTTATGTTACGGATTCCTGCTCAAACAACAATCATGATGGAGACTATTGAACCTTTAGACCCTATAATTTTAGGCGGCGCGACTGCTATGATTAGCGGAACAGGGCAAATAATATCCTTAGCCGTTCCACCTCTTTTTTCGATACTATCCAGTACAATCGGCATGTCCGGTGCAATGCAAATGTTTTTTTGGCTACTGATAATATCCGTTATTGCAAGTTTCATGATTAGCGAAACCGGGATGAAAAAGTAAAATTTTACGGCATTCGGCTGTTTAATACAACCGAAATTTCTATTCTTTCGCCGTCGCGGTATATTCCCAAAACAACTTCGTCGCCCGGGCGGGATGTTTCCAGCACTGCGTCTAGGTCTGCTCCGCTTGTTATTCTATGGCTTCCAAATTGTACAAGAAGGTCGCCGCGCCGGATTCCCGATTCTTCTGCCGGCGAATTCGGAAAAATTTCACGCACCAATACACCTGTGGATGGCAGGTTAAATAAATTTCGGCGGAACTCTGAAATATCCTCGTGACCAATCCCAATGCAGGTTCTGCGAACCGAACCGGTTTCTAAAATATCCATTAGAAGATAATAAACATTGTTAATCGGCAGTGCGTAGCCCATTCCCTCGATGTCGGTGCCTATTAATTTTGCTGTAACTACGCCTATTACTTCGCCATTTTGGTTGATTAGCGGGCCGCCGCTGTTTCCGCGGTTTACTGCCGCGTCTGTTTGTAAAACGTCTAGGTTGAGGCGGTTTCGTATATCGGGAATTTCTATATTTAACGATAACGCGCTTATTATTCCGCGTGTTACGGTTAGACCCTCACCCATCGCATTGCCGATTGCTATTACTGAATCGCCCATTCTCAGTGTGTCTGAATTGCCTATTTCGGCAATTGTAAATGGCGCGCTTTTTGCTTCTAGCTCCGAGCGGGATGCCGCTATCACAGCAATGTCTGATGCTCTGTCATATCCGATAATTCGTGCAGGTATATACTCTTTGTCGTCTAACGAAATTACAATTGTGTTTGTGTTTTCAATTACGTGATTGTTCGTTGCAATGAAAACATAATCTGCATCCTCCGCAAAAATGAAGCCCGAACCCGAACCGGGTATATCTCCGCGCCCCATAGAACGCCCCATCGGTGCTGTTACATGTATGCTTACTACTGCCGCTTTCGCATCGGGAATTATTTCTACAAAACACGGCTCTTGCGGGTCTATCGGCACAATCAGTGGGTTAACTCGCACCGTTGTTATTGCCGCTTCTGAAATATCTGCCTCCTGAATAGTTGCCTCCGCTTCCGGCAGGAAATGATGCGCAACCGCATACCCTACCCCCAATCCAAGCCCAAGCGTTGCACCACCCAAACAAAATGCCAGAATTACTAAAAAAACTTTAAATCCGCGATTTTTATTTTCCATTTTTTCCTCCCAACAGCCCATGAGCTATACTCACCAGCCAACCACGAAAATAGTATACACACCAAGATTGAATAAAATATGTCTGATTTGTAAATTTAACGAAAATTATGTTATTATTTCATATGTAGGTAATCGAGCAGTTGTGGCTTGCCTTCCATTTACCAAAGTGGGAGGTGATTGCATGAAAGATACATTTAAAACCCTTATGCTGATTATTGCATTTGGAATGTTTCTGATTGCATTGCTGACTTTTATTTTTCAGTTTGCTTGAAGAAAAAAGCCACTCTGCTATTGCCGTAGCCGAGTGGCGTTTATTTAGTACCACCAAGTTATAGGCAAGTCGCATCTGCGACGATTACCTACTTTTATTATAGCACGAGTATTACTAAAGTAAACATTTAATTATCTACATAGGAGGTTTTTATGAAACCGTTTGCACATTTGCATGTTCATACTGAGTATAGCCTTTTGGATGGTTCGGCGAAAATAAAGGAGCTTACCACGCGGGCTAAAGAAATGGGCATGAATTCGCTTGCGATTACAGACCATGGGGTTATGTATGGCGTGATTGATTTTTACAAGGCGGCAAAATCGGCAGGAATAAAGCCTATTTTGGGATGTGAGGTATATGTCGCGCCTACATCGAGGTTTGTGAAGGAGAGGCACGAAGAGGGAACATATCACCACCTTGTGCTTTTGGCAGAGAATTTGGAAGGGTATCATAATTTAATCAAGCTTGTTTCGCTGGGATTTACGGAAGGATTTTATTACAAGCCGCGTGTGGATGTTGAAATTTTGCGGGAATACTCGAAAGGGCTAATCGCGCTAAGCGGCTGTATGGGTGGCGTTGTTGCGGGCATTTTACTTTCGCACGGATATGATGCAGGGCTTGAACGCGCCAAGATTTACAGCGAGATTTTTGGCGAAGGTAATTTCTTTCTTGAAATACAGGAGAATGGTATCGATGACCAAAACAAGGTAAATCAGATGTTGCTGAGAATGGCAAACGAAACAGGCTTGCCAATTGTTGCAACAAACGACGTGCATTATATCGATAAAAGCGATTCGGAAGCGCATGATATTTTGCTGTGCATTCAGACGGCTAAAACTGTTCTGGATGAAAAACGAATGAGCATGGAAAGCGACCAGTTCTATTTGAAAACGCCGGAGGAAATGAACGCGCAGTTTTCATACGCGCCGGAAGCATTGGAAAATACACAGAAAATCGCCGACCGCTGTAATATCGAAATTACATTTAATGACTATAAGCTGCCTGTGTTTGATGTGCCTGAAAATGGCGATGCGTTTTTATATTTAAAACAGCAATGTGAAATTGGGCTTCGTAGTAGATATGCTTCTGAAGGCGACCTTTCGCCATTTTTGGAGAGACTGGATTTTGAGCTGAATATTATTAATAATATGGGCTTTGTTGAATATTTCTTAATTGTGTGGGATTTTATTCGGTTTGCGCGGGAGAACTCTATTATGGTTGGACCCGGGCGCGGCTCCGGCGCGGGAAGCATTGTGGCGTATTCACTGCGAATCACCGATGTTGACCCGATTCCGTATAACTTGCTTTTCGAGCGATTTTTAAACCCTGAGCGCGTTTCCATGCCCGATTTCGATATCGATTTTTGTGAACGGCGGCAGGAAGTTATTGACTATGTTATTGAAAAATATGGCGCAGACCATGTTGCGCAAATAATTACATTCGGAACGATGAAGGCTCGCGCTGTAACCCGCGATGTTGGGCGCGCACTCGCGATGCCCTATGCGGATGTTGACCGCATTGCAAAAATGATTCCGTCCGACCTTGGCATGACCCTGAAAAAGGCTTTGGAATTTAGCCCCGAATTAAAAGAAGCATACAGCTCTGAGGATGATACGAAAAAATTAATGGATATGAGCCTTCGTTTAGAGGGGCTTTCGCGTCATGCGGGTACTCATGCGGCGGGGGTTGTTATCTGCGACAAGCCTGTAATAGAGTACGTTCCGCTAAACTTGAATGATGGCGTTGTTACAACACAGTTTCCTATGGGAACGGTTGAGGAACTTGGGCTTTTGAAAATGGATTTCCTTGGGCTTCGCACCCTAACGGTTTTACGTATCGCCGCAGAAGAGGTAAAACGCGGCAAGGGCATTGACGTAGATGTTCACGATTGGCAACTTGGGTACGACGACCCAAAGGTTTACGAAATGATTTCGCAGGGGAAAACGGCGGGGGTTTTCCAGCTGGAAAGTGGCGGAATGACTTCTTTCATGCGGGAACTTCAGCCGCAGTCACTGGAGGACTTGACGGCGGGGATTTCACTATATCGCCCCGGACCGATGGATTTCATCCCCCAATATGTCAAGGGTAAGCGCAATCCTTCTAAAGTAAAATATATGCATCCGTCGTTAAAGCCGATTCTCGAAGCCACTTACGGCTGTATCGTTTACCAAGAGCAGGTTATGCAAATCGTTCGCGACCTTGCGGGTTACAGCTTGGGCAGAAGCGATTTGATTCGCCGCGCTATGTCCAAGAAAAAATTCGATGTTATGGAAGAAGAACGCCGAAATTTTATATTCGGTTCGGAAAAAGACAATGTTCCCGGCTGTGTGAAAAATGGAATTTCCGAAAAAGTCGCAGGCGAAATTTTTGACGCTATGGACAAATTCGCCGCATATGCATTTAACAAATCCCACGCGGCGTGTTATGCCGTCGTCGGCTATCAAACAGCATATTTAAAATGCTACCATCCCGTAGAATTTATGGCGGCTATGATGACATCTGTTATGGACGCAAGCACCAAAGTTGCGCAGTACATTGCCGAGTGCAAAAAAATGGGCATAACTTTGCTTCCTCCCGATGTTAACGAGGGCTTTGCGGCATTCAGCGTTGCGGGGCAAAATATCAGATTTGGACTTTCTTCCATTAAAAATGTAGGACGCGCTACCGTTGACGCGCTTGTTGCAGAACGCGAAAAAAATGGCAAATACAAGGGCATTACAGATTTTATAAAACGGCTTGCGGAATGCGATGTGAACAAACGTTGCTTGGAAAGCCTGATTCGTTCAGGCGCGTTCGATTCCCTTGGCGGAAAACGTTCGCAATATATAGCCGTTTATCAGGGCATTCAAAACGGCTATGCTCAGCAGAAAAAAAATACCCTTTCGGGTCAGCTTTCCCTTTTCGATATGGACGACAGCCCTCCGGTTGAGGACTCTTCCTCTGACATTCTGCCCGATATAGGCGAATTCCCTGAACGCTTGCGTCTTTCCGACGAAAAGGCACTTTTGAGCATCTATGTAAGCGGGCATCCTCTGGCAGAATTCGAGTCCACTTTGCGTCCACACGCCACGGTGACAAGCCTCGACTTCGGCGATGCTGATTCCGAAGACGATTTCGACACAAATGTTAAGGACAATGATAATGTTAAATTTGGCGGCATCATCACCGCAAAAAGCGTTAAATACACCAAGGCAGATAACAAACCCTTCTGCTTTCTTACCGTGGAAGACATGCACGGTTCTGTAGAAATTATCGTTTTCTCCAAAATCTATGAAAAATTCGGCTCTCGCTTGCACGAAGACGCTGTTCTTATTATTCAGGGCAGGGTTTCCTCCCGCGAAGAAGAAGCCACAAAAATTGTTGCGCAGGACTTTCTCTTCTACGACGAAATCCCTCCCAGCCCTGATTCTATAAGGGCTGAAAAGCTTTGTACCAAAACACCTTCCACTTTCTGGATTAAAGTTCCCAAAGACCGCACCGTCTCCCTAAAAACCATCACCGATACCCTCGCCGCTCACCCCGGTGACTCAAAAGTCATGATTTATAACGAGGCTCATAATAAAAAATACCTTGCCGATAGTACATTCTGGGTCACTCCTTGCAATGCTCTCACCGACTCTATGGAAGCCCTTCTCGGTAAAGGTATGGCGAAGGTTGTGGGGGATTAAACCGAGCAAGTATGCACGAACCTGCTGAAAAAGTCCAGCAAAAAACTCTCCCAAATGCTATAATAAGGAAAGTAAAAGGGGAGAGAACAAATGCTAAATTTAAGAAAGCAA
>JGI24703J35330_11748386_pt1 | contig 15100 bp, 4 predicted proteins | sample TergutNt197P1_FD_35330 | JGI IMG/M metagenome (IMG submission 35330) | reverse complement strand
CCGGACTGGGCGATAATTGCTTTACTTCAAAAATACGACAAATCAACAAGGCGACGCTCTTATAGAGGGCAGTAGTAAAACAACTTCCTTAAACAAATAACTCCTTAATGTTATTTGATGAAATTCGCAACAAGCGCACCAATTCGCTTACTGCTGTCATATCAATGTTGACGATGTAACCGTCTAAAACCATTTTGCGAACGAAGGCATCACGATTTTTTACACCGACCGCTTCCATGCGTCTGTCTAATTCGCGCTTCTCATTTTCGTCCAAGTGAAAATAAATCCTGTTGTTTCGCACTCGTTTCTTTTGGCTCAAATCGGCACTTCCTTTCCATGTAATCATTTTGCAGCATATAAAACCTTAAAAAATACGAGGGCGGCCGATTAAGCCACCCTCATATTCAAGTTGTTTTGTGTAGCGAATGTTTGTATTGTCATTTTACCGTTCGGAATAACTCCGTCTTACCTTTGATGTCGGGGTTGCAACTGTTGTCTGTGTATGCGTGTTTTCGCCAGCCGATTCAGGCGTATTGGGCTTCATGCCCACGATGTAAATATTGTTTGGAGCGGCCTTTTGGACTTCTCGCAAAGCATCAGGCACGGCGGGGATTTTTTCGGTTGCTTTTTCAACATGAATATCACCGCTAACAAAAGCACCTTGCCCGCCGTTTTCAGCGGCCTCAAATGTTTCCGTGATGCTTTCGGCGTTTGTTTGATGTTCGTGGGATTCGTATGTTTCGTATGTTTCGTTTTCTTCGTCCCCATATTCAAGGTCGTAATCCTCGTCATGTTCTGCATCATGCTCAAATTCACCATCAATGTCGGCTTCGTCAATCTCGTCAATGTTGGTTTCGCCTTCCTGTGTTTTCTGCGCATCAAGGCTCAATTCAACATTAAGTTGGGTAACACGCGCCAGTTTTTCCTTCATTACTTCCTCTTGGGGAAATGGCTTGGCTACTTCAATTTTGGCGGCTTCCATTTGGTTGATTGTGTTTTCAAGGCTTTCTTTTTCATTTTTGATGTACTCCGGGATTTTATCCAGAACATTATCAATACGAGTTACCACGCCTTGGGTCGGGAAATTTCCCTCCAGTTTGATGGGGTACGGCATATCACCGCGCACGGTTAAAAAGTGGTCTGATGTCCATTGGTTAAAAGACAGATGCAATTCAAACCCTCGGTATGTACCGATTTTTACGCCGTCTGTAGATGAAACACTTTGACAGGCGGCCTTAATTGCTTCGCCAGCCTTAACCCGTTCATGGTAGGTTTTACCGTCAATAACCATAGGTGAAATTCCCTCGCTAACAGCAACGGTGCCTTTTGCTAACCGCGCTTCATCCGAGATATAGTTTTCGATGTTACGTTCCTTAGCTGTGATTTGTGCCGGAAAATCCTTCATTAACGAATTTTCCATGCGGTAGAGGTTCTTTTTGTACTGGGAGTGCAAGGCAGTCAAATTCCTTAAATCATGCTCCAAGTCCATTTTCTCCTTGATTTTCGGGTTGCCTACGCATAGTGCTTTAATTTCGGCAAAGTCAAGAACACTCTGGTCTACATCGTCAACAGTACGCATGGGGGATTTTTCAGTCATTATCTGGCTTATGAACTGCTGCTTTTTCTCTATGGTCTGATAGAGATAAGCATCGAAGGTGTCTTTTGTGACATATTTGTATATGTCAATTTCGGGATTGTTGTTACCCCTCCGCAGTATACGACCTTCGCGCTGCGCCAAATCGGACGGTCGCCAAGGGCAGTCAAGCGAGTGCAAAGCAACCAGTTTGTCTTGAATATTCGTGCCTGCGCCCATTTTTTCGGTTGAGCCAAACACTACTCGTATGCTTCCGGCACGGACTTTGGCAAACAGTTTTTGCTTTTGTTTGTCGGAATTGTAATCATGAACAAATGCGATTTCCTTTTCGGGTACGCCCCTTTCAATGAGCTTTCGTTTCACATCATCGTAGACGTTGAAACCATGCTCTTTTTTGTTTTTTGCACTTGGGGTTGAAAGGTCGCAAAAAACCACTTGCGTGAGCCTATCTTCCTTGGTACGCTCCCAAATGTCAAATATGTTATTCGTTGCCGCATTTATTTTGGAATTTGGGTCATCGGGTAAGTTTGGATTGATGACACGCTGGTCTAACCCCAGCTTGCGGCCATCATTTGTTATCGCCAACATATTGTCCTCGTGTGGCTTTACTGCTCTACTGCGTACCGCATCGGCGCGCTCAGACAAGCCCTGCACCATTGCTTTTTGATGCTCGGTAGGTTCACAGCTAATGGTGTGGAAATTGGCTTTAGGTCGTGGCAGATTAAGGCTCTCGGCGGTTTTAATGTCGGCAACCTCGTGAAATGTGTTCATCAATTCGGGCAAATTCTGAAAACGGGCGCACCGTGTTCTCATGCGGTATCCACCGCCTTCCGGGGCTAATTCCATATCTGATGTAGGCTCTGTAAATATGGAAGCCCACGAATCAAAATGTTCCAATCCGAGGTCTTGTAGTGTTTCATACTGTAAATACCTTTGCATTGTGTACATTTCGGTGAGGGAGTTGGATATGGGTGTGCCTGTGGCAAAAACGATGCCTTTACTGCCTGTTTCCTCGTCCAAGTATCTACACTTCATAAACATATCCGCAGACTTTTGGGCTTCGGTCTGGCTGATGCCCGCCACGTTCCGCATTTTTGTATAGAGGTGCAAATTTTTGTAATTGTGGGCTTCATCAACAAAGATTTTATCCACCCCAAGTTGCTCGAAGGTGATTACATCGTCTTTTCTGCCGTCTTTGTAGAGATTATCCAGTTTCGCTTTTACCTTGTTTTTGGTATTTTCCATCTGTTTGACAGTAAAATAGCCGCTGTCGGCGGCCTTGGCTTCGTTGATGGCGTGTACCAGTTGTTCAAACTGCTCTCGGTAGTAGCGTTCTTGATTTTCCTTGGAAAGCGGTATCATTTCAAACTGGGTATGCCCCATGATGATGGCATCATAATTCCCGGTTGCGATTTTGGCACAGAATTTCTTGCGATTCTTCGGCTCGAAGGTTTTGTCCGTTGCCACGAGAATATTTGCATTGGGGTACAGGCGTAGAAATTCACTTGCCATTTGCCCGGTTAGGTGCTTCGGCACGGCGATGAGCGACTTGTTGCACAAGCCGATACGCTTTGCTTCCATAGCTGCCGCAATCATTTCAAAACTTTTGCCCGCGCCTACCTCATGGGCTAAGAGGGTGTTACCGCCGTACATAACACGCGCTACGGCGTTTACTTGGTGTGGTTCGAGTTTAATTTCTGCGTTCATGCCGCCAAAGGTGATGTGGCTACCGTCATATTCACGAGGTCGGGTCGAATTAAAACGCTCATTATATTTTGCGACAAGAGCTTGACGGCGTACAGGGTTTTTGAAAATCCACTCACGAAAAGCGGCTTTCAAATCCTCCTGCTTCTGCTTGGCGAGTATGGTTTCTTCCTCGTTTACGACTTCACGCTCTCTGCCCTCGCCATCGTACACTTTATCCTTAACCACAACGTCTTTAAGGTTTAGTGTCTGTTCTATGATATGGTAGGCATTGATGCGGCTTGTGCCGTACTCAACATTCGCTTTTATATTTGAACCATCTACGGCGTTTTTGTTGGTTAATCGCCATTCGTTGGTTACATTGGAATATTGGACGGTGATTCTATCTCGTTCGGCCTGTTTGTCGGTTTCCCAAGTGCGTGTACGTTTGCCGTCCTCGCCTATTTCATCACGGAAAGCGTTTGGCGTTTCAAGGATTTCGTTCATAAACTGCTGAACATAACCGTTGTCAATCCATGTGGTGCCAAGGCGTACATAAATTTCGTGGGCTTCGAGGGGTGTAGGCTGTGCCATTTCGAGAGCCGTTATGTTTGTGTTGATTTTGTATTGCTCAACAAAATCGGGGTGTTCTTCTGCATATGCCTTGGCAAATTCAAGTTTCTTGCGAACATTGCCAGAAAGATACTCGTCAGCAGGGATATAAACGCCGTTTTGTGGACAATAAAAAATAACGCCCTCAAGGTCGTTAATGATTCGTTGCTTATCAAATCCTGTAAGTTGTGCCATGTAGTCAAGGTCAACCTCGCCACGGTAGCCGATGGACACCCCCAAGGCTTCGGAAGATGTGTTTACTGATGTTATCTCGATATGGGGCTTGATAGTACGTTTGGTGAAAATATCGGACTTGCCCTCAAACTCCAACTCGTCATTGAGCCTTTCGAGCGAAGCAAGCAGATAATAAGAATCGTCCTTGTCAAAGGCTTGGCTGTTGCCTTGCGAAGTGATAAGTCCGTGTTTCTTTGTAAATCTGTCATAACTGGCGTTTAGTTCGGTTTGCAGATGCTTGATTTCAACATCCGGTCTATCGTCAACTTGGGCTTGGATAAGGTCACGAAGAACATTGCGAAGGGACACCATGCCCGCGATGCGCTCCAATGTGGCGGCAGGGGCTTCCACTTCCCCAAGGCGGTGGTTACTGCGGAAATACACCTTATTGTCAATGACGGCGTATGCGTTGTCCTTGATGTCCTCGTAAATCCAGTCCCTATCGTCGCTCCAATGCTCTGATTTTTGATAGGCTCGTTTTTCGGCAGAATAGAAGAAGTAATTGCTTTGTTCTTCCTCGTCAATTTCAACCTCCGGCACTTCACGGACAGGGATTGAGCCGCTAATGTGCGCCATTGCTTCTCGCAACTGTTCCCCAAGGTCTGCACCTTCGATTGGCAAAATCGTATACCTTTGCCCATATTGAGTGCTAACTAACTTGTTTTCACCAAGAACCATGTGCGGATTTTGGGCAAAATAACTGTTCATGCGCTGTTCGCCATACCAATGCCCTGTTTCGGGGTGCCTACCTGATTCTTTCGTTACAACCGAATGCACCCAGTCAAGTTCATCGGGGATTATGTTGCTCTTTGATAAGTCCAGCGGTTCTTCACGCTTTTGCAAGAAGATGATGTCCGATACAACTTCCGTGCCTGCGTTTTGCTTAAAGGCATTGTTCGGTAAGCGGATAGCACCCAATAATTCAGCCTTTTCAGCCATCATAATGCGGGCTTTATCGTCCACTTTATCAAGCGTACCCGCCGAGGTGATGAACGCAACTACGCCGCCCGGTCTAACTTTGTCTAACGCCTTGTTGAAAAAATAATCATGCACAAGGAGATTGTCCTTGTCATACTGCCAGTCCACAGGCTTTATTGATTCTGAAAACGGCACGTTGCCGATTACCACATCAAACATATCATCTGTGAACATGGTCTTTTCAAAGCCTTTTATCTGGATTTTGGCTTCGGGGTAGAGTTGTTTGGCAATACGCCCACTTATGGAGTCAATTTCTACGCCGTGGACGTTTGCGGTATTTCCGATATGCTCCGGCATCACGCCGAGGAAATTGCCCACGCCTGCGGAGGGTTCAAGTACATTTACACTTTTGAGGGTATCTCCGTAATTGCTAAACCCGCCCAATTGCTCGACCTTATCCCACATGGCGTTCATAATCGTAGGCTCGGTGTAGTAGGCAGTCAGCACGGAAGCTCTGGCGGCTTCGTATTCGTCAGGGGATAGCAGTTCTTTGAGTTCGTTGTATTCTTCGCGCCATTGTTCGTTACGCCCATTAAACGCATCTTGAATACCACCCCAACCAACATAATGAGCCAATATTTCCTGTTCCTCTGGCGTGGCCTTGCGCCCATCGCCTTCGATGGCTTGCAAGGTGCGGATTGCTTCGATATTGCGTTTGAACTTGGACTTTGCCCCTCCTGCGGCGATGTTGGCGTAATCCACGTTATCCATGCGGAAGTTTTTTGGCGATGGTTCTTTTGGTGCTTGTGCGGTTTCATTGATGGGTGAAGTTACTATTGTTGCTTGCGGTTCATCGGAAAAGAATAAATGACGATTGCGCTCGTCCTCCTGCAACCCCTCAAAGAACCGTTCCTTTGTGGTAATCATGGCGGCTTGGTTGTTAGTTTCAAGGTTAAACAACTTAATCATCAAACCGTCTATTCCGTCCAAGCGATGCAACTCGCCGCCGTGATAGACTTCATCACCAATTTCGGGGGAGCGATTTGGTATTCGTGACTTGTAGACAGGCACAACTTCTACATAATCAGCAAGAACGCCCAACATTTTTTTATTGCTTGCTATGTCCTCATCGGAAATATAAGAGTAAACGTCTGGTTGTGCGGCTTTTGCTTCTTCGATATAACCCCAGTAATTGCTTATATGGTTATAAAGCCCCGAATGTTCCTCATCATAATCGCCAACGTCATACCGAAACCCATATACCGATAGTTCCGCATCTTCGGGATTTTCTTTGTAGAACACCGCGCCGTAGGTCTTGTCGTAATACCCTGCGTTTTCCGTTTCAGCCCTAAAAGCAGCTTCGACTTCCTTAAATTTTTGGTCGGCTTCGCTGAATGTGAGCCTATCCATGCTGTTGAAAGCCTTTTGACCATCAACACCCTCCATAAATTCGATAACCACAAATGGCTCAGTGTAGTCTGCTGTGTTCTGTGCTATATCTTCACAAGTTTTCAACCATTCCGATTTTTCGACCGTTTCTGATGGGTGCGGTGGTTCAACTTCTTGTTGTGGCAGAGGAATTAACGCAACCTCGTCTTGGTTATGCCGCACAACTACATCAAACCCTTTATCCGCAAGGATTTGAATGTAACTGTCGAGGGTATGTTCAGGCACACCGAGCATTGGCGCACGTTCTTCAAGCCCAATATCACGGCTGGTTAGTGCCACATTTAAGGCTTCGGCAACCGTAGGGGCTTTATCGCCCAAGACCTCATAAAAATCCCCCAACTTATAGAAAAGCACCCGGTCGGGGTGCTGATTGGTAAGGGATTGGTAGTCTTGCCACATGGGAGTGCCTTTATAGGTTGAATGTTGGGATTTCGGCGTTATTTTTTCAGATTGACTTTCCTTGTTGTCTTTATCATTGACATCACCTATGTCAAAAAAGTTTTGCCAGTTATCCCACGGTACGGTTTGCAAATAGCTTATTGCACCCTCGTCCGACAATTCGTTTATCTGTTGCACCAAAACATCTGCACTTATCCCAACGAGGTTTGGCATTTCACGCCAGTATTTCAAATATTCAAATGCTTCTCTAAGCAGTATCATATCAGCACTTACAATGTAATCTGATAATAATTCTGCCTTGCGGTCAAGTTCGGCATGAACAGAAGCCAAGCTATTATCCCAGTTATCCCCTCTGTATTCAGCATATGCTGTTCTACGAGATACCCTGTCCGAAAGTTCGGAATTGTTTATGAGCCTTGAATTATCTGAGTTTTTTGCAATATCCTTGATTTGATTTTTAACATCATCAGGGATATTTTCAGAGTGCCAAACAACATACCGCTCGTGGTGAATGTGGGCTAAAATTCCCTCATCCTTTTCCATATCGTCTGCCAGTACATGACCTGCCTTATATTTTGCTATATCAGTTTCAAAACTGTTATAGACAACCAAGCCATTACCACCCATAGGAAATACACCAAGTTCATATGGCTTGCCTGTGTTTTTTTCAATCTCAGGCTGTTGGATTGCTTCTGCATCTACAAGGTTCGTGATAGTTCCGTCAGACAACATACGCTCAAAATGTTCCCTGTATAGCGTAGTGTAATCAATTATTGGCAAATCCGTTGGCTTTGAGAGGTTTTGCAACCGCACATAAGTATTATCTATGCGGTTTATTTCGTGGGGGTGGCCATCATAATCTAGCCTGTCACCTACATTAAAGGAAGGTAATACTACAGGCGTTTCGGCCATTGGTTCATTACTTACGGATTGGACTGGCTCTGGTTCGTCGAATAAAGAAAGCGTAAGTTGCAAATCTTTCAATTCAGCTTCATTAGCTGCCCTATAACCCAAACCATTTCTTGTTTGGGAAGTTTTGAGCTTACCGCTATCCACCAAAGCCTGTTTAACTTCGCCAACAAAATTTTGGCAAATGCCTTGGGTTCTTCCGTCTACGCCATCTCGCCCATGCTTGCCCTCAATCGCCAAACGCTTAATAACATTGTAGCTTGGCTCTGTTGTTACATAGAGATTGCTACGCTTGGTGGTATAAAATTGAAGCAAATCCTGTTCAATGGCTTCTTTTTCGTTATTTAGATTTTCAAGAAGCTGCTCATCGGACATATCATAGATTTCTCTATAGACATCAACGCTTGAACAGGCAAAGGTTGTACCAGCTTGCAAGGCTTCATATACGCGCACACGCTCGGCATTTTCGCACACACCGCTAAAATTCTGCGGGTGCAGATACAAATGATTTTTGCCTTTTGTTGCAGTTGGTGAAGCGGCACTCATACTAGGCTCATGAATCGTCCAACCTTGGTTAATTAAAATATCATTAACCTCGTCTTGAAATACCTTACTTTTGTTTTCGCTCCAATCATTCCAATCGCCTGTGTTATATCCATTGCCGTTTATTCGGAAATATGTGTCCGAATATTTGCCCGGCACATCTGAATTGGTATTTTGGCTGGATGGTTGAGCAAATCCAAAAAGGTTGCCAGCAGATATTACAACGCTTCTTGGGGTGGTGGTTGCTTCCAATGTCGGCTGTTCAACAATCTCCCGTGATTGTTGGTTGCTCCTAACTGTGGTAACAACAAAATCCACGCCACCGACATTTTCAATGTGCTGATTTTCACCCAAAATAGTGTCTTGCTGTAAGTCTTGTTGCTCGTTCCCCACTGGGGATAAAGTTTGCTGTACCTCTCTAACAGGGGCATCTTTGTAATTGTGGACGAAGATATGACCGTCTTGCGGGTAGACCACAATCACAGGCACACCTTTTTCCCTTAACCGAGAAAGTAGTTTGCCGTATTCCTCCCCTGAACTGCGCCTGCGGAATGTACCTTCTTTGACGCTGAGTGACAACCCTGTTTCTGCGGGGATATGCCGTATATCCATGAAACCCGCATCGGCGGCCACAGCGATAACACGACCGGGGTACTGTTTGCCAAAAAGTTCGTGGATATTATCCAAGCCCTGCGGCAGTACCTTTTTGTTAATGTTGTTCAAGACAGGCTCGTAGCCATCTAATCCGTACAATTCAACGAATTTTGGAAGCCCGCCATGCTTGTCAAACGGTGTAAAAGCAAAATCTTCTTTTGTAATGAAGCCGTTGGTGCTTACCATTTCGTCAATCATGTTCAGCCATTTTTTGCGCTCATTAAAAACAACAAGGTCAACAAGGCTTTCGTCCGTAGAATTTTCGGCTTTGTCTATAATTTGCGCCTTTAATGTTTCCGGCACATCATCGGCGTACCATGTGATATTACGGTCGGCACCAATGTGGGCGAGGGTTTTGTAATCCCTTGTTTCAGGAGCATCGTTGAGCCTATCCCATACCGTAATGCCGTTACCCAACGAGCCAAAAGTCAAGGAGTGTTGCCCGGTTACGACAACTGCTCTATCGTCAAACACCTTAAAAGCGGCATCAGATAATTTTGATTGTTGCAAAATCGGAGCAGACATCTTTTCAAAGGCAGCTTGAAACTGGCCTTTGCGAGTGATTTCCATACCGCCATCAAGCATTTTGTTATATCCACGCGCCAAGCGATAAGTCAGTTCCTCGTCTTGCCCCAAGGCAACATACCAACCCTTTAACAAGGGACTGTGCGCTACGCCAACAGGAAAAACGATTTCTTCCTTGTCGGCAGCCGAGCGATATTCAATATTACCCTGCGAATCACGGATTGAAATATCAATACCCTCGTTAAGAAGCCTGTTGGCGTAGCTTTCAAACGCACGAGTGGGTATTTTTACTACATTTTGCATTTCCTTTGAACCCGGCAACTCCATACGCTTGATGGGCAACTTCAAATCATGCGCCACTAAAATGCTTTTAGCACCGTAAATCTCATACGCATCACCCCATTGCACAAAGTTGTACCGTTCGGGTGCTTGGAAGTGTAAATCGGCATATTCCTTCCATATGGGTCTGCTGCCAAGGCTTTTTTCGCGTTGGGTGATGTATGTTTCCAACCGTTGCATGGTTTCCGTGCGTACTTGGTCGGCGGTAATATTGCCGTTGCGGTAGGCTCTCATTTGTTGGCGTACAAAATCGGGAATATCCCTATCGCCTAAAATGTCACCCATAGGAGTTAAGCTGGTGGTTGTGGTGATGAAAGTATAATCGCCCATTTTTCCGACTTTGAACGAAACACCGTCTTTGTTATAGGCCACCATATCGCCATCTTCGTACAGGGCAAGGTCAAAATCATATTGAACCTCATCCCAATCAACCACAAACATAGGCGGTATTTTCTGCATTGCGAAAGCACCTAAATCATCTTTTGGTAATTCGTATGCCGGCGGAGCTTCCTGTTCTGCTTCGATAACTGGCGTATCTGTGGGAAAATAGAACAGATATGCTTCACGCAAGCCTTCAATGGTCGCACTCCTGTAATCACTTTTCATTCCCTCTATTGACTTAACAGGGTGTTCAGGGTCATGTTTGAGAATATCCGCAATAATGCGCCGTATCATTTCTTCACGGTTATCAAGAATTTCCTCTAACGGCATTTCGGACATAGAAAAAGCACCTGCGTCAGCAGATGCTTCCTCGGTGGTTATGCTGTTTTGGCTGTTTGGGTTATTTTCGCTGTTTAAGCGTAAATTAGGTCGCTGTAAATCGTTTCGTGAATCATCGCTTGAAAGTTGTTCATCTTCTGCACCCAGCCCATCGGGTCGGCCGCTTTGTCCTTCTCGGTGACTTTGTTGTTCGGGTCTTTGCGGATTTGTGCCATCATGGATTTCTTCCGCGCTTCGGCCTGTTCCTCCACTTCCAGACAATGCTTGTGAAGTCCGATTGTCCCCATTTGTGCCGCCATGAACTTCTTGTTTTCCTTCAAGTAGTCCATTCTCGCCAAGCCCCACCGAGTCAGCGGTTTCAAGGCTTCGTCCATTACTATGTTGGGGAACAGCATTTTGGTTGTCGGGTCGTTCTCGTCCATCAAGCCCATTGTGTACCACAGGCTGTTGAATACCCACTTGTTGAGTATCATGTCGCCCACCTTCATTTTCGAGGTCATTTCCTCGAACTCCTGTTGGGTCTGCGGCTCGAAGTAAATCGTGTCCTTCGTGGCCACCGGGATGTACTCTTTCCTCATTTAATTCACGCTCCTTTTGGATTTTCATTTCCTTGTCATACGCCTTTATGGCGGTTTCTGCAATGCGCAGATATTCTTCGCTGATACTGCTTACGGCGTTGCCGAGGGCATTGATGCTGTCCTCTGTATTGAAATGATGTAAATACGGTTGGATTATAAGTTCAAGAGCTTCGTTTAATTCGGGGCGTATACCCAGCCGCTTGTTTATAATCAATGCCGTACTTGCGTACACCACGGATTCAAAGGCTTGTTCACGGTCGTACCTATCGTCAAGGTCGGGAGCATCGGCCATTAAGCCGCTTCCCTCAAATGCACGGTCTAGTGCTTCGCTGTTTTCTTCCATGTACTTCTTAGACAGGCAATCGAATGTGTAATCCATCACATCGCCAATGTCGGCATCTTCTTGAATATTTCCAAATGGTGCGCCGTAAAGCTCATACTGCTCGGATAACAAGTCTTTGACGGCTTTTTCATGCTCCGCACTATATCCCCACTGGGGTAAAGGTAAGGACTTCGATGTGGCGATTGTATCTTCTACATCAAAGTAGTTTTTTACGGTCAGTTTACCGTTTATATTCGATGGTATATACATGGCTGTGCCTGTTTTCACAATCCTGTGTAACGGCTTACCCCGCCATGTATCATAGTCCGCAACGGCAGTGGCGTTTGGCTTTTGGTTGTTGATTAGAAGCTGCTCACTAAAACCATATTTGTAGTTTCGGCTTGCGCCGTCCAAGTAGCTCAACCAATTTTCCATGCTCTGCGTTGATTTGATAGTTTCGTCTTTCAATAACTTCATGTACTCGTAATACATTGAGGACATAAATCAGCTCCCTTCAAAATTATCGTGCTTGCGTTGCTTCTCTCATTGCCTTAACGGTTGGCCTGTTTTGCGTTGCGTTTTTCGGCTTCGTTTTTAGGGTGTCCCTGTAGGCATTGATAAGGTTGATTATTTGGTTTCTGCGATTGGCAGAGTTGTTTTGGTCGGGTTGCCCATTTTCGGTGGTGTTAGTGGTTTTAGCTTCTTCCTTGGCTTTCATTCGCGCCATATCTTCCTCCGGCGTGGATTTCTTCCGTTGCACTTGCGGTTGAGGAACTTTCCGCAAGTCCTTAAAATCGTTGTAAAACTGCACCTTTATCCTGTCATGTGCTTTCCACTCTTTCCAATGGTCTTTGAGTGCTAATGCGACGTAATGAGTGTTAAACTGGGTGAAGATTTGCCTTGCGGCTTTCATTACGAAGGTTCTAATCTTGCCTGTTTTCTTGCACCGTTCCGTATGTTGCTCAATTGCGTTGGAAATGCAGAAGAAGCAAAATCGAACCATGAATTTATTGATTATCTCCATTTCAGAGGATAAACCCAGTTCGCCATGTTCCCTAAAATACGGTATACGAGAAGTTGGATAATCGTGATTGTCGATTAAATCCTCCATAGTTCCATCAACCCAATCGTAACTATCGTTGTCGCTGTGCTTTATATCAGGAGTATGAAAAATTCTGTTGCCATCATCGTCAAACTCCAAATTTTCTTCGTTTTCCTCGTACTCGTCTTGTTCTGCTTGTTTGTTCATTTGAGCCGACCTCGCCTGTTCGTGTATTTTTCGTTGCTTTTGGCTTTCAATAGATTGGGGCGAGCGTTGAGTTTTACGCGCTTTCAATCCCTCCTGCTTGATGTTGCCTGCGGCAGCCTGTTCCCATAAACTGATTTTCTTGACTTCGCCATCCATGCTATTGCGTAGAATTTCCGACTTCATTGAAAACCAATCATTTGCGGAAATGCCGTATAAACCGCTGTGTTTGTTAATATCCTCAATGCTTTCAGCACTCGCAAACGTGTTACTTTTGTATAGCCGATATATCTCACGCTTATCCAAAAATAACTTCCGTGCCACGGCTTCGCGCAGGGGTATCATGTTCGTGTCGTGGAAACCATACGCAACCATTTCTTCCGTGCTTACCGTCCTGTCGGGTAGGGTTCGCATAAAATCCCTAAGAATAGCAATCGTTTGAAAATCCAAATCGTTTACGGTTTCTGTTCGTTGCTTTACGGAATACTGTACTTTTTTAATCGTTTCGGCATCTTTCGGCTTGCCTATGCTTGCTTGGTGTTCGTCTAATTCGAGTGCATTACCGCCTGATGAACTGCCATGCGATGATGAACCTTGCAAGAATGGCAAGCTACCGTTTAGATTGCCAATTAAAACAGCCGCTTCATTTGTTATGTTGTCCTCAATGCTTTTATCTTTCAAATCGGCAAGTGATACATCAAAGCCCATCAATTCAAGCAAGTAGCCGAATGAAAATGCTCCCGTATCAAATCCCAAGTGTCGGCAGACCATATGACTAACGGCTTCGACTACAATAGCCAAGGTTTGGTTGGTACGCACAATCTCACGCACCAAGGCGAAAATCTTTTGCTGTTGGCTCATGTCCGACCGTATGACGATTTTTCCGTCTTGCCTAATACTGCCCTGCCATTTATCGAAGTTGCCGCTATCTTCCCCAGAAACAACTTGCTGAGATATTAAGGTAGTCAAGCAATCCCAAACGAGTTGATAATGTGGGACTTCACCCTCGAAGTTTTGGTAAATTTTTTGAAGTGGTCTACCTAATGTTTGGCTAACATCATAAAGCCAATGTTTCTGCCCCTTATCGTTGAACACCACAAAGGGTTTTTCGTCTGCTTTGGGGTTGCGACCAAAACAAGTTTCCCAATGCGTGGACTGCGTTGCCTTGGTATATTTGGGATTACGTGCTTTTATCTGTGCTAACATCTTGTCGGAATGCTTGAAATGCTCGTGCTGAATACTAAATTTGCGATATTCATCGCCTTTCGACCATGCCGCCACGCCCTCAACAAGCGAAGCAAACAACGAGCGGATATATTCCTTGGAACTGTTGTCGCTGATAACTCACCACCTTTTTCGCAAAATCTATTGTCTGATAAAACAACTATGTCAAATCCAATTCACCTACGGCATAGAACCGTGCGCCGATGAGTGCTACCGCCGATATGATGATAAGCGTAACCGTCCAAATGAGGTCAAAACTCTCCACACGGATTTCATTCACGAGCGACACTATCACCCAACTGATGAAGCCAAGTGCCGACACAGGCAGAATATATTGAATAACTGGCAACCGAAGCACTCCGTAATATGCCGCCATCATAGCAAGCGTACCCATTACTACAAAGACCGTATGCCAGCCCCATTGAAAGTGCATGAAGTATACGGAAAGCCCTACCAATACGGCAAAATCGGCAAATGCAAGCACCCAAAACAGCACTTTAACACCGAAAATCACGAGTGGAATAACGATGCTTAACCCAATTAAAATCACTAACCACATAATCGCACCTCCAAAAAAGTATAAAATCTCCCAATTATATGTTAGCGCGCAAATAAGGCGATGTCAACGGATTTCTGCATATTCGGAAAATATATTTGCATTTAGTGTTTGGCGGTCATTATCGCCCACTACTGAAACGAAATTACGAACAACCTTTGGGCAGAATTGTGTGCCAGCACGGTTTTTGATGTATTGCAGGGCTTTATACGGAGGCCATGCTTTCTTATACGACCGTCTGCTACACAGAGCTACATAAACATCGCATACGGAAACAATGCCAACGAACATAGGAATTTCCATACCCTCATAGCCCCAGTAGCCTTGACCGTTGTGCCACTCGTGATGTTTGAGTGCCACTTCAACCGCAACCGCGCCCCTTTCGCCCTGTACGGAAGATAAGAGCCTTTCTCCGTGTTTGGTGTGCTGTTTCATGATTTGAAATTCACAATCCAACAGCTTCCCCGGTTTATTGAGTATGGCTTGCGGAACTTCTGTTTTGCCCACATCATGGAATCGTGCCGCCCACTTAACCAACTTTGCCATTGACGAATTGTAGCAACAAGCAAGGGCAAGCCGCTCTGATAACAGAGCG
>JGI24703J35330_11748387_pt1 | contig 15124 bp, 13 predicted proteins | sample TergutNt197P1_FD_35330 | JGI IMG/M metagenome (IMG submission 35330) | reverse complement strand
ACGATTTTTGGTGCCATGCTCTTCCTCCTTTTTTGACTATAAAAACAAAATTGGTCATTAAAAATATTTTAGCATACCTTTTCTCATAAATCAAGCTTTTTGAACAAAAAAAGACCAATGACTTATCCTAATTGATAAGGCACTGGTCACAAAGGCATATTATCAAGCAACCTCAAAATACATCGATACCTGAACAAATCCAGATTGGTTTAAGTCATTATCTTCATTCTCAGGAAAATAAACACTCATCTCATTATAGCGTTCGGTTCGATCAAGCACAAAACTTGACTCTTCTTTATGATTAACCTTTGCCAACTTGCAAAAATAGTTAAACTTATCCAGAGCCATCAAGCCATCTGTATAATACTTATCAAAATACACCAATTCTTCTGCTTGTACGACAACCAATCGCACCTTGCTAAAATTTCTATTCATCGATTTCCCCACCTCACAATATGATTATACCTCATTATATGATGGGTTAAATGGTTTTAGAATCCTGATACAGCTTTTCGTGACAGCTCATGACATTACTAAAGACGACCTGCTTTAAAAAGGCTCGCAACTTATCATCGTACTCCTCACACATTTTAGCGCCTACTTCAACCAAACCTTTAATGTTTTTAGGGCTAGCATCATCCATAGCACTACTTACTGAAAACTTCTTTAAATCAGGCTCAATTCTTAAATAATTTTCTTCACGATCTTTATTCATAAAGATCATTTCTAATTGATGGTCAACCGTCTGGGAGGCGGCTGAGGAATAAATTTCTAAGGCTGGCCTAATCCAATTTAATCTCCCCCAGCGTCTGGCTAAGTGATAAGGGTAGTGTCGATTAATCGATCCTGTTCCGAGGGAGAGGATCATAATATCTTGAACTCTTGGTTCAGAAGGAAATTTTGTCGCTTCAACATAGGCACAAAGGGCTGGGTTATTAGCAAACATACCACCATCAATAAAGGCATCTTTTTGTTTGCTAGTTGGGGCAAAATAAGTCGGGGCGGCTGTTGTCGCGCGCAGGACATCTTTGACGAGGTGGTCGTACTTGGGTTCTTGAAAGATGCGGAGACTGCTGATAAAGGTCGCCATGCCGGTCTCGATGTTGTAGGTAGGGATTAAGCAGGGACGTTTTAACTCGCTGATTTTGAGCTCGCCTAGGTAGTCATCAAGAATTTGCTCAATGGCATCGTGTTGGTAGAGGGGATTAAACAACGCGCCACGATCGATAGTTCTTGTAATAGCGGAGCGGGTGAAAATTGCTTCACCATGTTCTTCGTATAATTTTACCATGTCCTTGGCTGAATAGTCAGGATATGGGGCAAGGATGAGCGCGGTTAATATACCGCCTGTTGAAGTGCCAGCGATAAGGTCAAAATAATCGCTGATTTTAGCAAATTCATCACGACTGATTTCTTTGAGGATTTCTTCTACTCGGACTAAAATTTGTGCTGGAATGATTCCACGAATGCCACCACCGTCGATGGCTAGTACTCTTATTTTTGAATGTGTCATATTGCATCACCTTAATTGATTATTTCACGCCTGAAATTTTTTCAGGCTGCTATTATTAAGGTATGCGAAAAGGCGACTTTTGGTCGCCTTGATTGATAATTATTAAGCTTTTTATTATATCAAAATTCTTTTAAACTTCGTTTTTCCACTACCCAACTTTTCCTTGAAGTAGGATTTTTTTAGGTCGTAAAAAAGTTATATATAAGGTTGGAGCAATTCCTGAAATTGCTGTCATTATTAAGCCTGCACCATAAAAGAGAAGCACTGTTGTCGCATCTAAAGATACGTCAAAAGCCTCAGCCATTTCCTCAGCACTCATATGTACACCAAATCCCATACGATTAAAATCATTCTCAAGGATCATATCTTGGTTAATAAAAACATGCGGATTATTGATGATTTCATTTTGAATCATATTCTGTGTCAAAAGCTCTGAAAATAAATGACCTACAAAAAGCGAAATACTTAATGCGACAAAAGAAATCAAAACTATTTCAACCAAAACTTGCGTGACTACAAAGATTTTTGATTCTCCAAGTGCTAAGTAAATGCCAATTTCTTGTCGGCGATCATGGAGAAATAACAAAATCAATAAGCCTAGAACCATAAAAGATGCAAGTGTTACTCCAATCAGCAGATTATTCACCATTTCTTGCATTCCATTCATTGAATTGGTCATTGCGCTAAACTCATAAGTTAAATCTGTTATCATTCGAAGGTCAGGAAGAAGCGAAGTGGCAGCTTCATTAAAAGCAGAAAGATATAGAGAGTCATACAACTGAAAAAATAAATCATCATAAAAAAAGTTTTCAAAACTCCATAGTAATTCAGGGTAATTGTCGTAAATAAAGTCTATTAGAAGTTGATGGCTTGATTTGGCAACAGGCATAGGGACATAAATTCTTCTATTCATGTCTATATGATTATTAAAGTTAACATTGTTCGTGTCTTCATCCATTAGCATTGTAGGTTCAAAAATACCAATTACTTCAAGTTCAACAGATTCTGAGACAACTAGTGGCGCATCAGATTCAAAGTAACCTATAAAATTACCTGTAAACCAATCATAAGTTTCGTAGATATTTATATCCAAAACAAAAGAATCACCTAGATTAAGGTTGTTAACTTGAGCAAAAGCATTAGAAATCATCGCAACAGGTGCTCCTTGCTGAATTTCTGTTGCAGTAAATCTACGCCCTACTAATAAATCAATCACACCACCTTCAATATCAAGTACATCTGGGTTGTGAATTCCTTTTAAGGTGAATTGTTCTAAATCATATCCCTGCCCACGTAAACTCCCGAGTCCAACTTTTAAGTGTTCTGCCGCAAGTTCTTCTACCAACCAAGGAATGTTTAAATACGGTGTTACATCAGTTGGAAAAACAAGTTCACTACTAAAAAAACGATACCCTGAAAAGGCATAGTCAAATGTTCTAACATAAGGTAATTGAGCAATTTTTTCAAAAAGCTCAGCTGTTAACTGCTCCTCAAAACCTGTCCATCCATAATTGCTAGTATGTTCGGCGATTGCATCATTATCATTGTTTATAGTTGCAACAGGAGGAATTCTACGTAGTAAATTAATTTCAGTAGTAGCAACAGCTTGCGAAATAACAATCGCACCTGAGACTAAACTTCCTAATAACATCATCACTAAAAATAAAATCATAGTTTTCCCTAAGCGCCGATAAACACTTTTCCATGCTCTTGTAAATATCCTTGACAAATCAATTCCTCCTCTGTTATTCTATCACTTCAATCACCAATCGATTTGATATCTCAAGCGGAAAAAAACTATTTATTGAAAAACTATTTATTGAAGTGTTAGGTTTTTTAGGATTTTCAATTATGATCAAAACAAGATCATGTTTTCCAACTTCATCAATGGCGTCAATGGTAAATGTACCAAAATCCAACAGATTTTCAAATCCATGATTTTGCGCATCTACGAATAAAAATGGTTGCCCATTTAATGGAATTTGTTGCCAGTTTAACATTCCAATAATTAAATAATTTTCTAATTCATAATCAGCGGTAAAAGGTGATGCATAAAAAGACAATTCAATCTTTTCCCCTCGATTAACTTGTGTTATAAAATCAGGGTATGAGACAAATCCCCACTCATTAAGTTCAAATTCCTGTGTGACAAATAAACGAAATACTCCAAAATCCTCTTGACGCTCTTGAGGAATTGTCTCAGGTGGTAAATCAAATCTGATCTCACCACCTGAACCTAAAATCAATTCCGAGTTTAAAACCATGCCGTGTGTCGAAAAAATACTTGCATGATTATCCTTATTGATTTCATGACGATTGGGATCTACAAAAATACCCGCTGTTAATTTATAGCTGTAGTTATCTGCTGGAAACTCAATATCTACAACAAAAGGAATATCTATTCTGTACTCGCTTTCCAAGGAAAAGAAAAATTCTGTCCGCCATTCATCTTCCCCTAAAATGCGGAAAGGAATCTCTTCATAGTTAAGAAACACTTTAAAAACAAACTCAAAATCTGTCTCTGATAGATGCTGAAGTTTTGCAATGAGTGGCGTTTCTGATGAGCTTACTTCAATTCGACCATAGTATATATCGACTTCACCAATCTCAGAGCTAGTTACTCCAAAAGCGAATGCCGTGAATCCAGGAACACCTCTATTTTCATAGAAAACAAAACGCAAATCTGGATCTGTAACTTTTTGGATGATCACACCTTGCTCATCTGCATAATCAACATGAGATGAGTGGTTATTTTTAGTTATCGTTGTACAACCTATTAGAAAGAAGATAGCAAAACTAAGAACAATTGCTATCCTCTGAACATTATTATGTTTTGTCATATAAATACCTATCGCGTTCTTGTTGTATTCCCAGCCGATACCCACCAAGTCTGTCCACGCCTCATAAATTCATTATTAGCAGTCGCTGTTTGACCAACTGCCAAAGAAACAGAGCCACTTGTTGCTCTTGCTACAACTTGAAGATTATTTCCATTGTTTGTAGTGGTGGCCCAGCCACTATTTTGAGTCGTACTGTTGTTGCTTATTCTAACACGAACTCCGATAAGCTGATCTTGAGCAGTAGCACTCAGCCCAACAATAGCAGTTGGTGCAGCCAAAGCTCCGCTAAACAATCGATATACATTTGCATTAGCATTAGCAATTGAAGTACCTGATAATGCAATCATAAAAGCCATCACTACAAAAACCATTTTTTTCCAAAAAGAATTCTTTTTCATTTCAAAACACTCCTTCATATTTGCGCTTGCCTTTTCTCAATCTACTCGTACAGCACAAGTCTTCTCTGCCAAGTAGGGTGCGTTTTCGATAATGATTATCCTGTCCACCACCACCAAATATATTTCCCGAACATCTGCTTTCCTCCTTAGCTCTAATACTCACCTCAAACCACGAAATCTGATAAAAGATGGCACTTTCTGTTGCTAATTCGAAGTATAGCAAAAAAGAATAGTAATTGCAAATGGAAAACCCGCTTTCAGGAATGAACACCCTTATTTTCGGAACGAAAAGCCCTTACACAATCTGCTCTACATAAATATCTGCTCCAAAAGTTACCTGAACTAAAAATTTTTCGCCCTCACTTTCAATATTAAGACGCCCATTATACTCATCAACAACAGTTTTAACATTTAAAATACCATATCCGTGAAAATCACTTTCACCTTTCTTTGATTTATACTCCCCATCCTTCACTAATAAAACACCATCATAACTATTTTCTACTTCGAGATACAAAAAGTTATGTTGTGCATTAACAGTAACTTTAACATACCGCATACCTTCAGCGCAGCGTACAGTTGCTTCAAATGCATTCGTCAACAAATTCATAACCAAAATCGTCAAGTCTAAAGGCTCAATTCGCAAATTAGATGGTATCATCCAATCACTATTAAAATTCACACCCTTATATTCTTTTAATAAATCATTTAAATTTGCATCAATAAAATCCGAACCAGTCATAATATCTAGTGTATTATTAACTTTTTCTATCTTACCAGCAATCTTTTCCATTTGAGTTTTCGCTTCCTCATATTTACCTCGTTCTAACAAATCCAATATTCCTCTTACCTGCTTTTTGATATCATGCCTAAACCTTTTCGTTTCTTCTTCATTTTTAAGAAGCTGTCGATGATGATCCTCTTGCAGTGCAAAGCTTTGAGCCTGCATTTTTTCACGACGTTGACTTTCTATCAATCGGAATTTATTTTCTCGAAGCTTGCTTTCTGTCAAAACAAATCCAACTCCACCAACAATAGGTAATATACTACCGATAAAAGCGAGGAACGTAAGTATTGCCCATCTTGAAAAATTGCTATAGTCACGATCCCCCACAAAAGCCCAAGCAACAGAATAACCATAACTCACAACTCCAAAAACAAATAAACATATACCTTTCCACCCCAAAGAGATTTTATATACTTTTAGAAATTTTAAAACCAGATACAAACACAAAAACAAGACAAATCCAGCTGTTGCTCCCAAAAGACTGTATGACGGACTCTGTAGAACTTGCAACGGATCTCTGCCAAGCACCTCAAAAAGAAAAGCCATTCCCAAGCTCATAATAGTGGCTATTACAACTTGCAAAATAGCCACAACGATAATTTTCTTAATACTGAAAGAAGCATATAGAATCATCACCGAGGCAAGCACGGTATAAAACATCTCATATGCTCTAGTTGGGAAATATCGATGTAACTCATAAGTACCTATCGCAAACTCTACGATCAATAGAATCAGAATAATTAATAAATTCAAAAACCACGTTTTTTGTTTTTTAGTGATGCCCAAAAGATGGAACATCATTAAATACAGCATTATGAATACAATAATATAGTGCATTGCCAGCATCTATCTACGCCCCCTAGTCCTATAGTACAAAGTAATTGCATCCTCTAGTTTTTGATAATTATCTTTAGATATTCCTACTCTTTTCTCAATAGAGCCGTGTTTAAGAATTACAGTTTTTTTATCAATCGTAGTTCCATTATAGTGATCTAGGTTAATAATAGTATTTCTAGAGGTTCTAAAAAATAACCACTTAAGCAACCATTCGTTCATTAATTTTTTCAAAGAATATTTGCATTCAAACCCTTCTCCAGAAATGGAATAGACATCACTTTCCTTACCTGATGTTTGAAGATAAAGCACGTCTTCATATTTTAACCAACTCTTAGTGAAAATCCCCTTTACTGGAATAGCACCTAAACTTCTAAATCCTTCGGTAGCACTTACCATATAATCAGTAAACTTTTGTTGTTTAAAGGGCTTTATTACAAAGCCATGAGCGCGAAATTTGTATCCATCTGCAGCAAACTCAGCATTGTCTGATACAAAAATAATCTTGCATCTCGGATATTTTTTATTTATTTCAACAACTAAATCAAAGCCAGACATTACTGGCATATTAATGTCTAGTATTGCAATATGAGGATTCTTGCTGCTTTTAAGAGCCTCTTTTGGATTAAAAAATGATTCTATTTTAAAATCGACATCTATTAGCTCTGGTGCAGCATTCGCCACTTTCACAGAAGTCTCGATCATTTTAATATCATTTTTACAATCATCAACAACTAACACATTTATTTCCATACACAACGCACCCTTCCCACAATTCTTTCCTTAATTGTAAAAGTTTTCCTCAATTTTGTCAAGGTTTTTCACTCCTAAAATCCACAAATTCCAACAAAAAAATCCAAGCCTTCCAGCCTGAATTCAATCCACCAATCCCTGTCCCCTAAGTTCCCATACCTCCTCAGCTGTCGACGGAATAATCGCCACAACGCGATTTCTTTCCGCTAAAGAATTATCCCATACACCATCCACAAACTCTTCCGTATTTCGCCAACTCAAAACCGTCGTTCCCGCTCCAATCGCAACTAACCTCTCAGAAGGCAAATCGAACTCTAAAACAAGCAAATCCCTAACCCGCTGGGCACGTTCTAAAGAAAGCTGATACTCAGCTGTGCTATTTCCCATCCCAGCCGCTTGAGAACCAACGACATAAATCGTGTGAGAAGGGTTGCTTTCTAAAAATGGGATAAGTGATTCAGCTGTGGTTGACAAAACAGCTCTTGCAGTGGCATCGTCGATAAACTCACTTTGATCTCCTAGAAAACCTAAGCTTTGGGCTGAGAAAATCTCACTTCTTAAATCGCTTAAATCTAAAACAGGTGTCTCAAATTCAACAATTGAAACAAAAGGATAGCCGTCTTGAACAAGTCGCGGATTGCCGCCTTCGCTTCGACCTTGCAAATGCAGGATATTAGCGCCGCTTGATTGGATGATATGCTGCCAAAAAGTCATCAAGGCGCCTTCGATGGGACCTGAAAGAATCGACTGTGGTGCGCTAACGCCGCCGATATTAAAAAGCGAAACATTAACATCATGTAAATCTGGTAACAAACTTGCCTCGTTTAAACGAAAAATGATTTCCGAGGAAATTCCAGGCTCTAAAATATTGAATTCTCTCATATCGAGATGCCCTGTAGTTGTGATGCCAGAATCAATGATTAAAATATGATTTTCTCGCTCGGGATTCATATCTCTTAACACGCGACTTGCAACATGGAGTGCTTCAAAAAGGTCAGCCTCTGGGTTTTGGGCGCGTAAATGAATGCTGTCCATAAATGGTAAAATAGTATTGCTGATGGTGTTTTCGATACGGTTGTTTAACATGTAGGAATTGTTGGCAGACACACTCAAATCAGCAGGCCGATTGTTTTGACCTAACATTTCTACACGACTTGGATTGCCATCGCTGATAACAAAAGCGATGTTTCCTTGGGCTTCTAAACCGGAGATTTCAAAAGTTTGTCCTACCATTTCGCAGAATAAATCATCCACCACACTTCCAGCTGGAATTTCAGATGTATTCGCTCGATTTCCAACGATAACAACAAGGTTAATCAACTCTCCACCATTAACCTCTGGCTGACAAGTTCTTGTCTGGCTTCGATCACCAGAGGAATTTCCTGCTGCTTCGTTACTATTTTGGCTTGCTTGATTAGAAGCCGCTTGGCGACGCTCGGTTGTTTCTCCACTACTTCTGCCGCAACTAGCTAGAAGAAGAGAAAATAGGCCGATCAGAAGCCAAGGCATTATTTTTTTATTCATATGCTTGTTCTCCTAATTTTTCATCCCTTACCTCGTTCATCATCTTCAACCTCAAAATTAAGGCCTCTGTTTTTTCTGATGTATCGAATTGTTTGATCGGTTCAACCGTCGAGTTATAAGTATTAATGATTTCACTCAAATTGATATCCAAAATAGCTTGCTTTACAGCAATTTCTTGATGCTGCGTTGCCATTTTTGATTTGAAAATTTCAAGATCATTTAAGATCCATGCATCTAAATTATAAAGATGTGTATCGTAAGAAATTAAAGTAGTGCGTAAGGAGTTTTCTAAAATCTTATGGCGAACTTCTTTTTCGAAGGTTGTAACATCTGTTAAAAGATTTTCAGTCGACATACCTAATAGAACTTGCAGTTTTCGCATTGCACTGTCTCTTTCAGATTGATCTTGTTCGTATTGGAGTTTGACCGCTTCGTATTGCTCGCGTGCTTTATCATATTCATCCAAAGCGATGCGCATCTTTTTCTTTTTTCGGTCCGTAATTTCTTCTAACATTTCATACCATCTATTGGTGATTTTATATGAAATATTGAAGTAGGACGCTAGCATGGTGACGAAAATAAGAAGTAGCGGTAAAATAAGTAAAGTAAAATCGATTAAAAATTGTCCGTAACGTCCGTACACAGGGTGTCCACTTTCGTTTAAATGCCAATAATCCTGCATCACAGCAAGTGGTGGTAATTCATCAAGCGGCGGGTTTTCAATATAAAAACGTTCGCCGTCAATAAGGATTGTGTGTGGACCCATATCTTCGAAATGAGCCAAACTAACGTGTAGACTTTGATTCATCTGGATCCATCTTTGATTGGAAATAAGCCACGCTGTAGCTAGTAAAAGAAGACTTGTTGTGATGAGAAAAGTACGGGAAGCTTTTTTCATTCGATTGTCTTCGATTGTTTTGATATTAGAAAGCTTTTCTCTTAGAGAGGAAACTTTTCTCACACGTTTAGCTTCTTGCTTATCCTCAAAACCTTCTTGGTGCGTCTTATAGGCGACTGCAAAAAAGAATGGAAGAAAGTTAGTTAAAAATGCAAATAGGAGCGGAATAGTCCACATCGTAAAATTATCAGCATCACTTGCTCTAAGTAGATTTCTAAAGATTAAGATATCAACAATAGATAGCACAACTTTAAAGCCCCAAAATGAAAATAGAAATTTAAGAACTGCTTTTACTTTGTTCGGGAAAAAAATTAAAAATACACTGAGCATAATCGAGATGACTAGTCCAAAGAAATGTGTTGATCTGATCGTCCTACCAAAGAGATAAACTTCTTCGGGAAAACGCTCGAATGCTTGAATTGAAAGTGCTGGTGCAAGAAAATGAAAAGTGATAAAGAGCACTAGAAAAGATATGATAAACAAAATCAAAACTTTCCCTATTTTTTCAAGTAGCGACATGCGGTATGCAATTAAGTATGATAGGACTAAGCCTAGTAAAAATCCAAAAAAGTAAGTGCCATTTATGGGCATTATACCGAATAAATCAATCGTTTCTGGAAACAAATTTAATTCAATTCTTGAAAGAAGGGGCGAAATAAAATGGAAGGTGATAAAGAAAATGATGAAGACAGCGCCAAATAGTAGCTTTTTTCTTAATGGTGAATCAAAAAGTAGTTTTTGTTCTTCATCATCTAAAATTTCTTCATCATCTATCTGCTCATGTTCATTCATAATCTTCACCTCTTATTTCAGAAATTGATTCAGCTTGCTCAAGGTTCGTTGAATCTACTATCTCATCTATTGCCACCATACCTTTTTCCTCGTCATACGCTTTTCTCAACCGTTCGTATTCGGATTTTTTTAATTGGTATTCCTCGTAATAGGTGTCCAATTCATATTTTTTAGCTAATGCAACTTCATCCAATTCTCTTATCTTCTTAAGCTCGTTGTCATAATTAGCATATAAAATAGTCGAGTCGTTTAAATATTCAGTGATAACAACGTTTAAATCTGAGACACCCTTAGCTGAGAGTTGAATGATATTTTTTAAGGCATTATTTGCATATTGAGGATATACTTCATCAGGGAGATCTTTCATTTCCAATAACAAAGTGTTAAAGGCATGTGTTAGCCGTTGTTTCAAATCTTCTTGGTAGAATGTTTCTACTGCATGTTTGGTCAATTCGCGCATGAATTTTGCCTCCTTTATTTCCCCCCTTTAATTTTAACAGCAAATTCTTAAATAAAACCGCAAGCTTTTCTTAATTATTTCTTAAAAATTCACTCGCAAAATCAGAATTACATTCATTATAGCATAATTGAGTAGAAATAGCTTGGCAAAACTGTGGCAATTTTAAGGTATTTTTGGGTTTCATCAAAAAAAGCTGAAGCATTTACTTCAACTTTTGTTTTATTTTTCCCATTTTTGTAAGTGTGGATAAGGGTTGAATGCCCATTCGCGCCTGCCATCAAATTTGTACAGTCCAAAATGTAGATGTGGGTCAAATTTACCACTTGTTCCAACTGGTCCATACCCTGTTGAACCGACTGACCCGATTACTTGACCTGGTTCGACGATACTTCCTTCTTCGATCCCATCGGCAAAGCCTTGCAAATGAGCGTAGTATTGATAAGTATTATAAATATCACGAATTCCAATCCGATAGCCACCGTACTTGTTCCAACCCATAATTTCTACAATACCATATGCGGTAGAAGTGACTGGTGTACCGTAGCTTGCAAAAATATCAATCCCTTCGTGCGAACGTCTTCCGCCCCACCCGCGGGCTGCTCCATAACCGTTTGTGTAACTATAATTGTGCCATGTTGAAACGGGAAATGATCTTGCGCCTAGTTCAATTGTCCCAAAATGCTCGAATAATCTTGCAATTCCTAGAATAATTCTTACTGCATGCTCGTTTTGATAGTAGGCAGTAACAGCTTGTTCAAAGGTGGGATAAGCACGGAGATATTCAACCATGGTGTACATCACGTCTTGAGCATTATTCACATCAGCAATCCCGTCTCCATCACCATCACGACCAATACCGCCAAATAGCCCGATTTTATTTGAATTTTTTTCATAAGATATTGGTGAGGCTGCCCCTGACCAAATTACTGATGGGAATTTGATGGAAATATAATCATATGAAAGACTCTTCTCAGGCTCATCTCTGAATGTAGCAATATTACGCTCATACTGATCTATCGCAGCAATTTCATACCAAGGTATGCCTGATGCATAGGCGAATTCTTCATATATTTTCATCCGAGCATCGGTCTCACTTAATTCTGGCTCATTCCCCCTCGCGCGGACGGTTGTAACGAGTAAAATAAGAATAATGGCGACTACATATGACCATCTTACTTTTTTTTCAACGATATTTCTTTTCATAATCTCACTTCCATTTTTACAATTTGACATTATTATGGCTCGCCTAAGGGGACTTTATGCGTTATTTTGTCGTTTGACAATTTCATTTCAACCCTTTCACGGACTATTTCAATAATTAATGCCGTGATCGGAACGCCGATGACCATTCCAACTAGGCCGAAGAAATAACCGAAGATTAGGATCGATACCAATACCCAAATCGGAGCAATTCCGATTTTATCGCCCAAAATTTTAGGCGTTATAATATTGGCATCAATTTGTTGGATAACTAAGATAAGAACCGTGAAAATCAGGGCTTTTGTTGGACTGATAAAAAAGATCATAACCGCCGATGGAATTGCACCAATTAGCGGACCAAAGATGGGGATTATATTAGTCAAGGCAACGATAAATCCCACAAGAATGGCAAATGGAATTTGGAAAATAAAGAGCATAACAATTGTAAAAATACCAACGATCAGTGAATTTAACGCCATCCCTGCGAAAAATTTAGCAAATATTTGATGAGCTCTTTTGCTCCATTTCAAAAAGATGTCATGCTTTTCTCCTCCAACAGATGCCTTTAATAAGGCGGTAAACTGGCGATGCAGCATTTCTTTCTTAGCTAAAATATAAATTGATAACACAACACCTAATGCGATAGATGTCAGTGTTTCCCCAATCACGACCAAGTGTGACATGATTTGAGGGACTAGATTCTGATTAAAAGTCACAAATTGATCGATCATCCCATTCATACTAGCTTCAATAGTGTCTACATGATTTTCTGTCAAATCAAAACTTAGCAGATAGTTTTTTGTTTGTGAGATAATCTGTTCACTATAATCAGGGAACTCTTCTACGAAGTGTCCCATTGCAGCACTAACTTGTGGCGCTAAAAAGAAAATAAATCCAAAAATAAATAGTAGGACAGTTGTGTAAACGAGCGTTAGCGACAGTGTGCGTTTTTTGATCTTTCTCTCATATAGTCGCAAAAGAAAGTTTAAAAGATAGGCTAGAGATAAACCGATAATGAAAGGCCACAGCAAAGGCATAATTGTGAAATTTCTTTGAGGGTCGAAGGATTTCCAATAGGTCATCACGATTAGGATAACAGCTAAAATGTAGGCTGTTGCAATGTAGTAACGTTTGTTCCAAAATCTCCAATTCATATTAAAAACTCCTCTCGATATGGGAAATTTTTTATCCATACAAGAAAGTTTGCGCAAATCACGTCGAATTATGCATGTTTGAACTTGTCGGAACGGTAATTTTTGCGAATTTTTCGATTCTTTTTCACTTACCTCTATTAAATTTAGCAAAAATGTTGTATAATGTATTTTGGAAATTTAATAAGGAAGTGTTACAATGTTAAATAGGTCAATAAAAACAGGTCTGTCATGCATCTTATGTTTAGCGATTTTCACGCCTATGCTGCCTGTTTTTTCTCATGGATATCACACTGAAGATTCGTATGGTATATCAAGTATCTCAGAGGACGACATCGAGACGCTGGTCATTGAAGATGTTAACTCACCTCGCTCATCATCGAATTGGGCGCCGCCGATGCCTCTTCCAAATAGTGTCCTTTCAGCATCACAGTTAGCTGCTTGGGAGCAATATTATTGCACAGCTAGTGGAATTAGTGATTATGAAAGGCAAATGCTTATGATCATTAATGCCGAAAGAGCTAGTCGCAATATCGCACCACTAGAAATAAATTACGATTTATTTAGAGCCGCAAGGTTCAAATCACAAAACATGAATGATTTGGATTATTTTTCTCATATTAACCCTGTATATGGTGCACCTTGGGATATTACAAGCTTATTTACATCCGCGAATTTTACCGGTGAAAATCTAGCATGGCATACACGCCCGACGCCAGAAAATTTAATGGGCATCTTGATGGCTTCACCCGTACATAGGGATAACCTTTTAAATCCAAACCATCGCACCGTTGGAATCGGTATTTTTAATCAGAAAGCAACTCAAACTTTCAGTAACACTACCGCATCAGGAACAAGCTGTGCCATTCCTGATGCTGATCAAACTGCCCCAGATCTACCTTATTCCATCACAACCATGCGTCGTCCAGGCATCACCATTAGAAATACCACCCTCCATACAGGCCCAAATTCAAATTATCCAGCTATCGGACCTATTAACGGGAGTACAAATATAAGAATTACAGGTCGAACTAATGGTTGGTATCGCGTAGTGGTTGAAAGAGAAGGCGGCGCTGTTACAGGTTGGTTAAGGCAAAGCAATGTTGCACACACGCGTGTTAATGCCGTCGTCACAACCAATAATGCGCATGTTAGAGCAGGACGTAGCACAAGTCATGAAAGTTTAACTCGTATCGAAAGTGGGAGAAGAGTGACTATTACCCGTCGTACTGCCAACTGGTCACGGGTTAGTGTCGATGGACATGTCGGTTGGATTCGCAATCGTGACTTAAGTATTGATAACGGCGCAAGACCAGGGCGCAGCATCACCCCACATGTCACAGTTCATGCTAGACCAAATTCAGACTCAACCGTTCGTCATACTATCCCAATGCATACCGAATTTATGATCGTTCAGCGTACGATGAATGGTTGGTCACAAATTCGCCTGCGTCATCAAGCTGGCATACTACATGGCTGGGTTCGAACTGACCAGATCGAAAATCGTGTCCAAACGCGCCGAACAGTAAATAACGCCCCTCTAAGAAGCAGCCCTTCTTCGAATGGACAGCGATTAAACACAATCCCTGTAAATAGCAACGTTTCCGTTAGAGCGCGTGTTGGCAATTGGTATTATGTACGCCTCACGTTAAATGGCACAACTCAGGAAGGCTTTTTACATCGCGATCGTTTGACGATCTTACAATTACCTTAAAAAAAGAAAAGTGCAATATTCTCAGCCGTTGTCAAAATATAGACAAAGAGAATATTTAGCACTTTTTCTTTTTATTCCAAAATAATTTCATCATCAACCACATCAACAAGAACTTCCCGATCTGCGACAATCTTTCCCGCGATAATCGCATGCGCGACTTTGCTTTCAATCGTACGTTGGATAAATCGTTTCAACGGCCTGGCCCCATAAACAGGATCAAACCCCTGTGCAGCAACAAATTCATGTGCAGCTTCGGTTAG
>JGI24703J35330_11748388_pt1 | contig 15147 bp, 17 predicted proteins | sample TergutNt197P1_FD_35330 | JGI IMG/M metagenome (IMG submission 35330) | reverse complement strand
CTTCATCGCCTGCACCTATTGCTTTTGCGGCTTGTGGGCATTCCAATATTGGCAAGCCTATATTTATCGCATTACGGTAAAAAATCCGCGCAAAAGTTTCGGCAATTACACAAGAAATCCCCGATGCCTTAATCGCAATAGGTGCATGTTCTCTTGACGAGCCGCAGCCGAAATTTTTGTTAGCCACCATAATATCGCCTTGTTTTACTTTCTGTGGGAAGGTCGCGTCTATATCCTCCATACAATGCGAAGCCAAAGCCTTTGGGTCGGAATCATTAAGATACCTGGCGGGTATAATTACATCGGTGTCTACATTGTCGCCATACTTAAAAACATTACCTTTTGCTTTCATTATATTACCTCCGATTATGCGCGTTTTTACGCATATTTTATTTTTCATCCTCTATTGCAATTAACAAGCTATCGTCTAATGCCTTTTCGGTTTTTTCGTTTAACAATTTTCCACACAAATCTTTTACCCTTTCCCAGTCTAAGGAATCATAATCGTGTGCAGAAATATTTCTACAAGACGCAACCCCACGACTGCTAAACAAGTATAAATTTTTAGCAATATCATCACTCGCTATATGTTGTGCTAGGCTATGCATGTTTGTGATGCATTGTGTGAGAGCAAGTGATTGGTCAAGCTTTACGATTTCTTCTTCATCTAAATCTTTTATTAAATCATAATATCTCTGCACGCGAACAAGATAGCTTTTTATCTTCCCCAAAATCACTCGGTCTTTCATATATCCATTTCACCTCATTCAGCATTTGTTGATAGCCTTCTTGATAATACCAGTTTAAATCAGAATCGGGTTTTTCGTTAGCTCGTTTTTTTGCGAGTCTGTATTTTACGATTTCCAGCCTTTTGTTGAATCTATAATCTAAAATATCAGAAACATGCATTCCAAAAGCCGATAATATTTCTCGGTAATCTAAATTATCTGCATCGATTATTAAATCTACATCGCTATTTTTTTTCTGTTGTCCGCGTGCGTAACTACCAATAAGCCCAATTCTTTTGGCGGCAGGGCAAAGTGAAAGATTTTCCATTATTAAATTTTGTAAAATATCTACGGTCAACTCCGGAAACATCTAAATCACAATCTCCTTATATTTTTTTCTTAAACCCTCTCTTTGCATCAGGGTCGAATCCTATTGATTCATAAAATTTACAAGCATCATCGCGTTCGCTTTCTGTGACAAGAAGCACCTGCGAGCATCCAAGAGATTTTGCTCTTTTCTCCAACTCTGAAAACAACGCCTGCCCGACGCCTCTTCTTTGAAAATTTTTATCCACTGCCATATTTTCTGCTACCAAAAATGGATAACAATCGCCATATAAATCTCCGCATACTATGCCGGAAACAGAGCCTACAAGTTTATCATCTTCACAAGCACAAAGGAAAATGTAAGCAGGGTTTTGTTTAAAGCGGGTTAGTGTTTCCTTCATATTTGTTACGTTAGATTTTTCGCCCCAATAAATCGAATAAAGCTCGGACAGGGCTTCCATGTCGCTTGTTTCCATATCCCTGATAATCATTAGATTTTTTCCGGGTCGGTAATAAATCCTGTCAGTGCAGAAGCCGCCGCCACAGCGGGACTTGATAAATAAACTTCTGCCTCCGGGCTACCCATTCGCCCCACAAAGTTACGGTTTGTGGTAGCAAGTGCGCGTTCGCCCTTTGCTAAGATGCCCATATGCCCACCAAGGCAAGGCCCACATGTTGCAGGGCTCACTACTGCGCCAGCCTTTATAAAATCTTGCATTAGTCCTTCTTCTATCATTTGCAAAGAGATATTTTGTGTGCCCGGGAAAATCAATACACGCAAACCTTTTGCAACCTTTTTGCCACGTAAAATACCTGCCGCCATACGCATATCCTCGATACGACCGTTTGTGCAACTCCCTATTACAACTTGGTCTAGCTTTACGCTACCCACTTCGTCGATTGTTCTTGTATTATCGGGAAGATGTGGGAATGCAACCGTTGGGCGTAGTTTTGATAAATCTATCGTATATGTTGCTTCATATTCTGCGTCCGGGTCTGCGGTGTATTCTACTCCTGCACGGGTTGCATGTTCTTTTACATAAGCGCGTGTTTTTTCGTCCACCGGGAAGATTCCATTTTTTGCACCTGCTTCTATTGCCATGTTTGCGATACAAAAACGGTCGTCCATCGAAAGATATTGCAAACCATCACCGCAGTATTCCATTGATTTATAAAGTGCGCCATCCACACCAATTTTACCTATAATATGCAAAATAATATCTTTGCCGGATACCCATTTTGCAGGTTTGCCAACAAGTTCAAATTTTAATGCAGGGGGTACTTTAAACCAAGTTTCGCCCACAGCCATAGCACACGCCATATCGGTGCTACCCACGCCCGTAGAAAACGCACCAAGCGCACCATAAGTACAAGTATGGCTATCCGCACCAATAATCGCATCGCCCGGTACAGCCAATCCTTTTTCGGGAATCAAACAATGCTCAATCCCCATCTCGCCAACCTCAAAATAATTTTCTACCTCATATTTATGTGCAAACTCACGCACCTGCTTACAATGCTCTGCCGAAAGAATATCCTTGTTTGGCGTAAAATGGTCGGGAACAATGGCAATCTTTGACTTATCAAAAACCTTGTCCACCCCAATTTTTGCAAACTCCTTAATCGCAACAGGTGTAGTAACGTCGTTACCCAAAACCAAATCAAGCTTTGCCTCGATTAACTGCCCCGCCGTCACACTCTCCAAACCCGCGTGTGCAGCCAAAATCTTTTGCGTCATGGTCATTGCCATGTTAAGCACCTCTATTCATATGATTTTTTTAATATAACATGATTAAACAGCGAAAAACTTTTATATGGCTCTAAATCACATATTTTCATTTCCAAATTGAACATTTCATTCGACCATTCCGAGTTACTATTATTTTGCTTAGAGCCAAACAATGCTCGTAAAGCTAATACTTTTTTTATGCTAAGGCTGCTTGCCCACGATGTTAAGTCGCTTGGGTCGTATAAAACAACTTTCCCAAATGTGTTAGAAATTGAACCGCCATCAAGCAAGTCAATTGCAGTTTTTACATCATTTTCAAAAACGACTTTTGAAATAATTCGACCATGCTTATTATTTTTAACGATAGAGAGTATGCCATCATTTTTTAATAATCGTGCAAATTCTGCAACAAGCTCGACACGTTCTTCTGCAAACTCCAGTACATTGTGGCAAATAATAACATCAAATGTTGCATCTTTAAAATCATGCAACAACTCGATTTTTCCAACTAATTGAGTGTATTCATTTTCACTTTCTCTAGCATCCACCATGTTTTTATTTGGTTATATTGCAGTAACATCGTTATGTTTAGCCAGATAGTTTGCTGTGTTTCCAAAACCACTACCAAAATCAAGGATTTTTTTGCCTTTGAGGTTAATGTTTGCTTCTAGTTGCGCCCATTTTAGTTTATACAATAACTCCATGGGGCTACCATGTTGTTTTACAGCAGCTTTAAAATGTTTCAATTCATTGTTGAGATTTCTGTATTTTTCAGGGATAGCAATTGTTCCGTTTTCAGGTTTTGCATAAAATTCATATGCTTGCATGGTATCACCCTTCTCTTTAAAACAAATCATCAAGCAAAATATAATAATGGATTTTATCCCAGTCGGGAGTGATGCCTAAGTGTGAAAACAACAACTCATTAAATTTATCAATTTCCACCTGCTCCAAATTTTCTGCATTATGTGCAATCGAGCGCACGCATAACGCAATATCTTGATACTTATCCGCAACGCCACCGTGCCCCATGTCAATAAAACCAGTTACACAAGTATCATTTATAAAAATATTAGGAAGGCAATAATCGCCATGCGTAAAGCATAAATCCTCTTGCGGTTTGTTAGCGACCAGCCAGTCATATAGCTCCATCGGTGATTTGAATTTATTAAAATCTTCCCAACCATCTACATCCACGAGATTGTTTTCTATATTATATAATGATTGTTTTAGCTTGTGATTAAGTGTGCTATCAAATGGGCAATGTGTAATATCTACCGCTTGTAGTTTTAGCAACCCCTCTGCCAGTCGTTTGATTGTTTCTCCATGTGGTTCGCGGATTGTGTCGCTGTCGTCATCTGATACTACACAGCACATATGACCTTGGATTTCTGCCATCAGAAGGTATGCTTTATTTTTTTCTTCATGTCTGCATATTATTTTTGGTACAGGGAGCTTTCCTTCAAGCCAGTCCAGCAAATCTACTTCACGTTTAAATTCGTCGTTCGCGTCATTTATCTTTAAAAAATACGAATTATTTTCATCATAAAAACGATAAACATTAGCCGATGAATACCCAACCTCGTTCTGGTCTACCTTCATCCCCGATACATGCTTTTTTATTTCATTGGGAAGGTGCATAGTTAATACTCCTTGCTCAAAAATTTTCTATATCCAACTTTGTGATAACCCTTTACCCCACAATAATCCTCAAAAATTGTAAACTCCACATATCCTTGCTTTTTATAAAAATTTTGATTTTCACAACCCGTAGTCCATGTATAGATATGCTCAATATTAAGTTCTAAAATTTTTTCTTCCATCATCTTCAATAGTTTTGTGCCAAGCTTTTGCCGTCTATGGACTTTATGCACCCACAAGTCTGTAAGATAAAAAATTTTATGATTCGTTAGCCCGGATACATAACCGATAATGATGCTATTTTCTTCTGCCGTAAATTGATAACGCACCTGTGGAATATCGGGTATGCCTTCCAATATTTCAAGTTCTTTAAAATCATCATAGATATCTTGTAGCTCTTGTTTTGTGATGTCTCTTTCGGTGATTGTCATTGGAGCTTATACCTCTTTCATTAACACCATCAATACATATATAAACTTGTTTGGTGTAATTACCCATCACCCAGCCACTCTAGTTTCTTCAATCCTATCTTGCATGGTTATTAATAGCCTAATATCACCTTTACAGCCAAGCTCTACTTCTGCAATTTCTTGAATTGCTACCTTCATTCTTACTATGAGCGCGTCAAAAGAACCTTCTTCTAGTGTTATCCGCAATTCGTCACAGCTTGCAATCCACGTATTATCAAGATACTTAAACTCTGTTTTAAATTGCCTCATCCCAACCAACCCTTCAAACTATTAATAAGCAAACACCGCATATTTCGTATACCTATCCATGATTAGTTTAAATTTAATACTATCCATCAAGGCTTCCCAGCTTGCCTCTACAACGTTTGGTGATACGCCCACGGTAGACCATGTATGCACACCGTCGGTAGATTCTATTAGTACACGCACTTTGGACTCTGTTGCATTGTTGCTGTCCAGGACACGCACTTTGTAGTCGGTTAGTCTGATATTTTTAATCTGGTCGTTATAGAAATTTTCTAATGCCTTGCGCAAAGCTTTGTCCAGTGCATTTACGGGGCCGTTGCCTTCTTCTGCGGCGATTACGTGTATGGGTTCGCCGTCTTTGGTAAGTTTTTCGTCCTCTACAGAGATTTTTAGCACAGCAGTTGCATTAATACTCTGTGAGGCCGAGGCCATATCCTCGCTGATTATTTTGAAATAGACAAGCTCAAAAAGTGGGCAAGTATCGCCTAATGCCTTACGGATTTTTAGTGCGAAGGAACTCTCTGCACCTTCAAACTGATAGCCCTTATGCTCTTGTTCTTTTAGTTTTTCCATGATTTTTCCCATTTCCGCGCTGTCGCGAGTGAGTTTGGGATATACCTGTTGTACTTTTTTTAGGAGTGTACTGCGCCCTGATACCTCACTCATGAGATTTCTGCGGGCATTGCCTACCTTTTCGGGATTGATATGTTCGAAGCTATGGGGATTTTTTGCGACTGCGTCTATATGCATTCCGCCCTTATGCGCAAATGCCGTCTGTCCCACATATGCGGCACGCTTGTTTAAAGAAACATTTGCAATTTCCGAAATTTCTCGTGCTACGACTGTCAAAGAGGCCATAGTCTCCGGAAAAATGCAGTCATATCCTTTTTTGAGTTGTAACCCGGGTATAATCGCCGAAAGATTAGCATTTCCGCAACGTTCGCCAAAGCCGGTAAATGTGCCTTGTACCTGTGTTGCGCCCGCCTCTACCGCTACGATAGAGTTTGCTACCGCCATCTCGCAGTCATTGTGAGTGTGTATGCCGACAGGGATTTTAAACTCTTCAACCACCTTTTGTACTATCTCAAAAATCTCTGACGGAAAACATCCGCCATTTGTATCACAAAGTACAAGCACGTCCGCGCCACCATCTGCCGCCGCTCGCAAAGATGCGAAGGCATACTCGGGATTGTTTTTGTATCCATCAAAAAAATGTTCCGCGTCAAACATAACCTCTGCCATATTTTCTTTTAAAAATGCGATTGTGTCACGTATCATCGCAAGATTTTCTTCCAAAGTGGCACCGAGTATATCCGTTACATGGAAATCCCAACTTTTGCCGAAAATACAAGCAGCACCTGCGCCGGACTCCAACAAAGCACGTACATTTGCGTCGTCCTTTGCCAAAATCCCCTTGCGCCGAGTGCTGCCGAAAGCAATCAACTTTGCATGACCCAAAGACCCACCGCTTTCCGTAAAATGACGGAAAAATTCGAGGTCTTTTGGGTTAGAGCCGGGATTGCCCGCCTCTATATAGTCTACGCCCAAGCCGTCGAGGGCTCGGGCGATTTTTATTTTATCTTGTACAGAGAATGAAATCCCTTCGGCTTGCGCACCATCACGCAATGTGGAGTCAAAAATGGTTATTTTTTTAGCCAACTCATCATCCCTCTCAGGGTTTCTCCTACCTGCTCTACTTGATGCTCTTTTTCCATCCTGCGTATGGCATTAAAGCTTGCGCGATTGGCTTTATTTTCCAAAATCCAATTTTTTGCAAATGTGCCGTCTTGGATTTCTCCCAACACCTTTTTCATTTCTTTTTTGGTGTCATCGTTGATTATACGCTTGCCAACGCTGTAGTCACCGTATTCTGCTGTATCGGAAATCGAATAACGCATATAAGAAAGCCCGCCCTGTACCACAAGGTCGATGATTAATTTCATTTCATGTACGCATTCAAAATACGCAGCTTCGGGAGAATATCCCGCCTCTACCAATGTCTCAAAGCCTGCTTTCATCAGCTCACTTACGCCACCGCAGAGTACAGCTTGTTCACCAAATAGGTCTGTCTCGGTTTCTTCTTTGAAAGTAGTCTCCAAAACACCTGCACGCGCCGCACCTACACCCGCCGCATATGCCAAGGCAACTTTTAATGTGTCCTTGCTTGGGTCTTGGTATACCGCAACAAGCCCCGGTACACCCTTGCCTTCTTGATATTGACTGCGCACGGTATGCCCCGGCCCCTTTGGTGCAAGCATAAACACATTAACATCCGATGGCGGTACAATCTGCGCATAATGGATATTAAAGCCATGAGCAAATACAAGATAATCACCTTTGGAAAGGTTTGGTTTGATGTCATTTTCAAAAATACTCGGCATAAGCTCGTCAGGTACGAGTGTCATAATCACCTGCGACATTTTTACCGCATCGGCGGCAAGCGCGACTTCGAGACCTGCTTTTTTTGCCGCGTCCCAACTCTTGCTACCCTGATACAAGCCAACGACTACATCCACACCCGACTCATGCAAGTTGAGTGCGTGTGCATGTCCCTGACTCCCATAGCCGATAATCGCTACTTTTTTTCCCTTCAAATTTTCAATTTTGCAATCCTTTTGATAATACATCTTTGCCATAAATATCCTCCTATTTGTGCGAGTGTCTCGCTAAATTTTAGTCGCTCCGCGTGATATAGCTGTGAGGCCTGTACGCACTACTTCCAGTACGCCATAGGGTTTCATCAGCTCTATGAATGCGTTTATTTTATTAAAATCGCCCGTGAGTTCCATTGTGATTGTTTTTGTAGAAACATCTATTATGTTAGCGCGGAACACCGTAGCCACGTTAAATATGTCGGGGCGTGCCGTGGCGGTGGCTTCTACTTTTACGAGACATAGCTCACGGTATATGGCGGATTCCGGTTTTAGCTCCATTACTTCTTGTACATCTACGAGCTTTGCAACCTGTTTTATTATTTGCTCCAACACCATTTCATCGCATTGGACAGATACGGTTATACGAGTGAAGCGTTGGTCCTCAGAACTGCCTACGCTAAGGCTGTCTATGGAGTATGCGCGGCGCGAAAACAGGCCGACTATACGTCCGAGTACACCCGCGTTGTTTGCTACCATGATGGAGAGTACATGCCTCATACTATTCACCCTCCTTTGTTATAAACTGCCCTATGCCTGCACCGAGGGGTACCATGGGGAATACGCTTTCGTCGCCGCTGATTTCGCAGTTGATGACGACGGGTTTTTTGAGCGCGATGGCCTTTTTTATTGCCTCGTCTACCTCTTCGGGTTTTGTTACATGGAAGGCCGCCGCTCCATAGGCATCTGCGAGTTTGACAAAATCGGTGATTTTGCCGTGGAGATTTGTGCTGGAATAGCGTTTGCCAAAGAATAGTTTTTGCCATTGGCGCACCATGCCGAGTACGTGGTTGTTTAGGATGACGGTAATGACGGGCAGGTCATACTCTACGGCAGTGGCGAGTTCTATGTGATTCATCCGAAAACATCCGTCGCCCGCTATATTGATTACGGTGGTGGACGGATTGGCGACTGCGGAGCCGATTGCCGCACCGAGCCCAAAGCCCATCGTGCCGAGGCCGCCTGATGTTACAAATCGACGCGGATGGTCTATTTGCAGGTTTTGGCAAGCCCACATCTGATGCTGGCCTACTTCTGTTACAAAGATTGCGTCATCCTTTGCGATTTCGCTTAGACGTTGGATTACATATTGGCCTGTGAGCTGCGTCATTGTGCATTTTGGCCGTGGATATTCTGTTTTTAGGGAGGCGATTCTGGATTGCCACTCGTTATTTTCTTGTTTTCGGAGTAGGGGATTAAGTAGAGAAAGCACACGCTTTACATCGCCCACGAGTGAGTAGGCCGTTAGTATGTTTTTGTCAATCTCCGCCGCATCTATATCTATGTGGAGGACTTTTGCGCCGACGGCAAATCGTGATGTGTTATTGACAACGCGGTCAGAAAAGCGCGTGCCGATTGCGATTAGCAAATCACATTCTGAGGCGAGTGTGTTTGCAACGGCTGTACCATGCATTCCAAGCATACCGACAAAGGCATCGTCGGATGCAGGGAAGCCGCCAATCCCCATCGCACTCACACATACAGGTGCGTTTGTATTAGAAGCAAATTCGCGCAATTCTTCGGAAGCACCCGAAAGAATCACACCGCCACCCGCGAAAATAAGCGGCTTCTTAGCTTGGAAAATAAGCTCTGCCGCTTCGTTTAGTTTTTGTGGGGTGATTCTTGCGTTTTCGTATTGAGCAGGAAGCGGCTTCTTTGAAGAAAACTCGCCGACAGCCATGGCAACATCAGACGGAATATCCACAAGCACAGGGCCGGGGCGACCACTACGCGCAATATGGAACGCCGACCTAATTGTTTCTGCCAGGTCGTTTACATCCTTTACGATATAATTATGTTTTGTCACAGGCATGGTAATCCCTGTGATGTCCACCTCCTGGAAGCTGTCCTTGCCCAACATCGGCACAGGCACGTTTCCCGTTATCGCAACCATGGGCGAAGAATCCATGTAGGCCGTGGCAATCCCTGTCACCAGGTTTGTTGCACCGGGACCGCTGGTTGCAATACATACACCCACCTTACCCGTAGAACGAGCATAGCCGTCAGCGGCATGTGCCGCACCCTGCTCATGGCTCACAAGATAGTGGTTTAGCTTGTCGCTGTACTTATATAATGCGTCATATATAGGCAAAACGCGCCCACCCGGATACCCGAAGATGGTGTCCACATTCTGCTCCAACAGGCATTCTAAAAGGATTTCTGCTCCGTTTAGTTGCACGATATTCACTCCCCAACTTTGTCGTTTTGGTTAAAGGATTGAAACCACCCTTTTACACCAATACTGCGCCCTTATCGGCACCTGTCACCAGCTTTTGGTAGCGTGCAAGGTATCCTCTGTCTCCTGCGGTAGAAGCAGGCGGCTTCCATTTTTTGCGTCGCTCTTCCAGTACTGATTCCGATACATCCAGATGAAGTTTGCCCGCATGTATATCTATGTCAATCTTGTCGCCTTCTTCTACAAGTGCGATAAGCCCGCCGATTGCCGCCTCGGGAGAAACATGGCCGATACATGCACCACGAGACGCTCCGGAAAAACGGCCATCGGTGATTAACGAGACTTCTTTGCCCAAGCCCATGCCCATGAGTGCGGCTGTTGGGTTTAGCATTTCTCGCATTCCCGGGCCGCCTTTGGGGCCTTCGTAGCGGATGACGATTACGTCACCCGGCTTTATTTTGTTGGAATATATGGCTTCGGCACAATCTTCTTCACTCTCAAATACGCGAGCCTTGCCGCTTGTTTTCATCATTTCGTCAGCCACGGCGGAGCGTTTTACCACCGAGCCGTTTTCGGCGAGATTGCCTGTCAGCACCATGATTCCGCCAACGGGCGAAAACGGATTGTTTGCGGGTCGGATTACCTCATGGTTTTTGTTAGAAGCGGTTTTTAGCATATCGCCGAGTTTGCCGTTTACTGTTTTTTCTTCCAAGTGCAAAATACCCAGCGTGCTTAGTTCTTTAAGCACCGCAGGTACACCGCCCGCCATATACAAATCCTCGATATGATGCGGCCCCGCCGGTGCGAGGCGGCAGAGGTTTGGCGTTTTTTCGCTGATTTCGTTGGCAAGGGTAAGTGGAAGGTCTACCCCCGCTTCGTAGGCAATCGCAGGTAGATGCAACATGCTGTTTGTACTGCAACCCAAGGCCATATCTAATGTAAGTGCGTTTAAAAACGCATTCTTTGTCATAATATCGCGTGGCCGTATTCCTTCATTAAATAGCTTCATGATTTGTCCGCCCGCTCGCTTTGCAAGCCTAAGGCGTTCGGCATATACGGCAGGGGTTGTCCCATTACCGGGGAGAGCCATGCCCAGGGCTTCTGTGATACAGTTCATAGAATTTGCGGTAAACATGCCCGAGCATGAGCCGCATGTTGGGCAGGATTCATTCTCATATTCGAGCAAGGTGTTGTCGTCAATTTTGCCCGCCGCGTGCGCACCTACTGCTTCGAATGCCGAAGAAAGACTCACGGCACGTTCTCCGACACGCCCCGCAAGCATAGGTCCGCCGCTGATTACAATAGCCGGTATATTTAGTCGCGCCGCCGCCATCAGCATACCCGGCACGATTTTGTCACAGTTTGGAATAAGCACAACAGCATCAAGCGCGTGTGCAAGCACCATGGATTCTACAGAATCTGCAATCAACTCACGGCTCGGCAACGAATATTTCATCCCTATATGTCCCATAGAAATCCCATCGCACACACCGATGGCGGGGAACTCCAGCGGCGTACCACCTGCGGCAAGCACACCTTTTTTTACCGCTTCTGCGATATTATCCAGATGTATATGACCGGGTACTACCTCACTATGAGCATTTGCAATCCCTATGAGCGGGCGTGCGAGTTCTTCATCTGTATAACCCATCGCTTTAAACAAAGACCTATGTGGAACGACTCTATTTCCTCTTGTTACATAGTCACTATGCATAAAAAAACCCGCTTTCTTTTTGCTATTATTATAATATACCCCTCTTGACTTCCCTTGTAAAGTCCTTATAATTTTGATTTGAGGTGTTTAGCATGGACATAGAAGATTACAAAAACAAAATGAAAGCAAAGTTGCGCGAAGATTTTATAAAAAATTATAAAAACTCAATGGCAGAACTCACTGTCGCCATCGGCAGAAAAGATTTAAAATCCGCGCAGGATATAGTGCATATATTAAAAAATGCCGCACGATTGATAGAAGAGACAAAACTCGCCAATGCCGCCGAGGCGTTAGAGAACTTACTGATAGATGGCGTGAGACCTCCGGGAAGCTATATGAAGAGCTTAGAGACCGAGCTTAAAAACGTGTTGGATTCTCTTTCTGTGTCAGTAAATATCAAAATCCCGCACGAAGCCCTGCCCATTTTGGAGGCTCTCGCCCCCTTATTACAAGCACGTATAGCCGACTGCATAGAACAAGTTCCTGCTCTAAAGAACTATCCCGAGATGGAAACACTTGTACGCCAAGTAGAATGTTGCGAATTTAAAGACGCAATAATAACCCTGCAATCTCTTATGGCACGAGCCAAGAAGTCATAAACAGGCCACAGCTTTCATACATTCTTATATCAAGCTAAGTATATAAGAAGGGTGAAAGAAATGAGTGGTGCAAAAATTTTTGTATTACACAAGAAAGACCTCATAAAAATGGGAATCATCGTACTGGTCGCACTCGCGCTTATCATCACCGCACTGGTAATCCTAATCCCGCGACAGACAGCCGATGCAGAAATATCCCGCTTTATCCCCGGGGTATACTCCTCCACCATCGTCCTCTACGACGAACCCCTACATGTGCGAGTCACAGTAAGCGAAAACGAAATCCTCTCTGTCTACATGACAGACATGGCAGACCTACAGCGAGTATTTTATCCCCTCTTTGAACCACGGATGCAAGACCTGGCCGAAGAAATCCTCCGCTACCAGTCCGCACATATCACTCCCCAAACCGACTACCCCGTAACCACATGGATTTTGCACGAAGCAGTGCGCTCCGCATTACAAATGGCAGAGACAGAATAAAAGAAGGCCCTCCCGAAAAAATAAAAAGGGAGGGCTATTTTTTTACTTCAAGCCTGATAAAGCGAAACAAATGAGAAACGGTCTCGCCCGATTTCAAATTGCCTTCTACATGGGTATCGCGTTTCAGTACACTCTTGATTTAGTTTTTTCTGCAAGTTTGTTTTTGATATTTTATGGGTTTAAAATACTATCCATGCACACAATTGACTCACGCAAGTATGTTTCAAAATCTTCTTGTGGTATTTGTTTGTTTTTCATATATTGATTCTCTGGGTGATGTATATAATTTCTTAAATAGACAGGTACTGTACATAAATACTCGTCTTTTGAGCCGTCTTTTTTTGGTATGTCAGATTCCCATTTGTCCGGAAAAATTTTTACGCCGTTATTACCTTGATTGCGTAATTTACGCAAATAATCGTCTAGGCATTTTGTCTTAATTTTGTGAACATCTTTGGGTGGTACAGATGATTGTGCCACTTCCTCCATCATTGCACCATATAACTCATCATGAAAATCAGTACTAACAATATCGAAATACCGATACATAATTTCTGCATACGAAGTTACTCGCCTAAGTGGGGTTGGAAGGGATTTGCTTTTAATTTTGACTGCACTCCCATTGTTTTCTACACATCGAATAGCGTGATTTCCGTAATCAAGGCATTTTTTTACCACGAGCGGAGAGTGTGTTGAAATTATGAGCTGAACAGAGTTGATGTGTCCGGCAGTGGCAAACAAACAAACTGCCCTTTCAATCCATTTAATAAACAGCTCTGCATTTGTCGGGTGCAAATGAATCTCTGGCTCATCAATGACTACGATAATATCTTTAACACCCCATGTTGGCTCAATGTGAGAAATGCATTGATATATCATTGAAAACAAACGGATGGATTCCATTTCACTTGAAGATAGCCATTCTATAGTTGTGTTTATCCCATTACTTATGCATATATTTAACATATTTGCGTTATTTAAGTTTTCGATAATTTCAAACAAGGTCAAAAAATTGGCGAATGTAGAATCACTGGGTTTAACTACGGGACATTCCAATTTATAAAAGGCAGTAAAATGTGCATCGTCTAAGTTGTTTGATGTATCTACAAATTTACGTATAAGTTCGTATGTGCAAGCAAGTCTGTTTTCGAGGTTTGGATATGCATTGCTAAAAGAGGCAATGGCAGTGTCTAGGTCTTTTTTTATACGACAAAAGTCGTGAGGGTTATATGAATATAAGCCTTGATGCTCTTCTGGAAAACCATTAGTGGGAGTAAATGCATATACTTTTGAACGAAGAATATCACCGCCATGTTCATCATAGTTTGGTTGGTAGTCATCTTGTGCCTCAATCACTTTTAGCAGGTTTACAAATGCTATGTAACAAAATTTTTGCAAAAAATAGAGTTTGTACTTGTTGTTAGTGCATTTATTATCAACAAAGTAATCATTCAGGGAGCTAAAGCTATCATCATCGTGCTTTAAGAATATCGTAAATTTCCCCATATTTTGAAACAAGGCTTCAAGCTCATCTTTAAAATGAGAAGTGAATTTGTACGCTGAAAAGATATAATTATCAAGTTTCATCACTGGCAATTTAACTTGCAAAGAGTTGATTGCCTTAAACCCATTCCATGACGGCACAATTTCACCCGCACGGTGATTGTAGTAAAATACGGTTGGCAAAGAAGTTGTGCCTTTGTTGCATACCAAGCCATCCGCTTCAATTTTAATTTTACTCGATGCTATTGCGTAATGAGGATTTTCATAATCATAAAAAATACAAAAGAAAGCACCGTCCTGTGAAGTAATACATTCAAAGATAGAACTTTTTCCAGAAGCGTTTTTCCCTATCAGCATTGTAATAGTGCTAATTGAGTTTGTTAAATCAATGGTTGGCGGATTGCATGGTAAAGTAATTTTTTTCTGGAAAAATTGCTCAGTCCGTTGGTTAATATGAACGGACTGAGTGCTAATATCATCAACCGAAACATCAAAACCATTAACCAATGAAAATCCTTGCTGATTAATTGACCTATAAGATTCTATCCAGATGTAGAGTAGTTTCATGTTTATCAATCCTCCGTGTCATTATTATTTGCTTAAAACGCAAACTTAGATGTCATGTATCCGCCTTGGGCAGTCATTAACTGTATCACTGCGCTTGTCATGCCGCAATTTAACACCATGATTTTGTTGCAGCGTTCTAACTTACGGTTATCCCTCATATATATAATCCAACGTCATATTTAAAAGGGAGTGCCGGTCTTGAAAACCTATATAGAAGAACGGGCCGTAGAAGTAGCGAATTTTATCATCAGCTCAAATGCAACAGTAAGAGAAACAGCCAAAAAATTTGGCATAAGCAAATCTACCGTACATA
>JGI24703J35330_11748389_pt1 | contig 15175 bp, 11 predicted proteins | sample TergutNt197P1_FD_35330 | JGI IMG/M metagenome (IMG submission 35330) | reverse complement strand
TTGCACAAAAAACGCAGGCAATACTTTGTGTATTAACGAGTATTTTTGGGTAAAATGACGAGAAAAGCCTGTGCTGCGAAAATGCGGCAAGGTTTTCAGAGATTGCCTATACATCACTATAATTCTACAAACAAGGTGAAATTATGCTAAAATCTATATTGAAAAATTTGCCACCAGCAATCGGATATCTATTTATGGGGAATCTGTTAGGACAGGTTATGACTTTTTCGTTAGCAATGTTTAGAAGTTCGACTGAGATTATGTTGTTAGCGACTTTATTTTCGCTGACGATTTATTTTTTGTTAATCGCCGTCCCTGCTTATAAAGATGGTCAGAATGAGCGTAGCAAGGTCACAACAAAAGCCCTGCTTAAAGAAAACAAGGCCGTTCCTTATATGTATCGATGGTTATATATCGGTGTGTTTTTGTATGCGATTATGCTAATTCCTTCAATCATTTTTATGACGGGGCAAATCACTGATGGTGTATATCGATTGCTTAGTGGGGCGGTAGCGCCACTCGGTTGGATTTTGATTGAAGGCACTGGCGAGTATGTAGAAATCGCAAACGCCGCAACAGGGGCGGACGAATACAGAGAACTCATGCGACTGATTCCGTGGAGCGCGTGGGTGTTTATGGGATTATATGCGTTGACAATTCCAGCTTGTTATATCGGATATGTGTTTGGATTAAAAGGTAAATTTGATAAGTGAGAACCGATTCCTAGCATTGCGCAAAATTTTGCCTTGTATGACGAAAATTCGTTTCATAAAATCACTCATTCGGAGATACTAAACAGGCTCTAATCGTTTATACCAATTGTTCCAAGAATCAAATTTACAAGTAATACCCCTGCCAACATAATCATGGCGGGGTGTTTTATTGCGATTTCTTTTGCGTTGAACACATCGCCTTTTTCGGAACTTTCGGCGGTTTTAGAATGATTGACAGTTTCAGAATCCTTAGATATAATATCAGCGGTGAAAAATTTTCGACGTGCTAAATATACAACTGATATTGTTCCGAGAATCGCCAAACCGTTTAGTGTGGTTGCTGCTACTTGTGAAAGCCCGTGGTCACTCATAAACGCTAGAGTTAGAGTAAAAATATTGTTCGCCATATGTATAAAAATTGCAGGTTTGATTGAGCCATCTCTACTCTTAACCGTGACGAACCCCAAAACTATTCCGCCGACCGTGGCGTATAAAAATTGCGTAAAGTTGCCGTGGAACGCACCAAAAAGCACAGCAGTAATAATCACTGCTTGATTGTCGCCGAATTGTCTTAGTGGCTTAAGAAGCATTCTGCGGAAAATGATTTCTTCGACTACTGGTGCAACAACTCCTACAAATAAAAGCATTATAAGCCACTGTTCGTTTTCGGTCGGCATGGAATTTGCGAAAGGGTCCCCAAGCGGTGCTGTTCCAAAAAATCGTGTAAACAGGCTGGCTATCATATGAGTGAACATATTCGCTACTATGCTAAGAAAGTACAAGGCTGGAAAGCATAGCAGCAATTGTACACGTGAGGCTGGGTTCTGAATTTCTCCGACTCTCGAAACGTTTAAAGAACTCGAATTTTTTGAACGCTTTGTAAGAAAAGCCTCAAAAATAAAAAGAGATGGGGTATAGACTATAAGTGCATTGATTCCCCACATCGCCATATAACTTAGGTGAATGTTTCCGTCAGAGTCTGGCGTTCCAAAAGCACGGATTGTACTCACTACTAAAACGTGCATAATTTCTTTCGCAACAATTGTTGCTACTACTAATATTGCAATAAGTGATAACAGTTGTTTATATTCGATTTTTAGATTTTGGTTGTTATTATTCATACTAAACACAAACTCCTTCTCGTAGGGATTAGCTTGAAGAGCAAGATGAGAGCGCGCCTCCAAAAGGAGGGGCTTTTAAGCTCTGTCAAGCAGGCAAAGCCTGCTCTTCGAGAGCTTTGCTCGTCCGATGGAGGTTAGCTTGAAGTCTCGCCGTCGAGATAGCCCGTTTTGCGGGGGATACTCTTGTTTTGCAAGACGAGAGTTGCGGTGTCAGTGGCTTTGCCACTGAGCAGGCAACTTGAAGAGCTTGCTCGCCGTCGAGATAGCCCACTACAGCGAAGCAAAGCTCCGCTTTCGGGGCACACTCTTAGCTTACCTTATCCATCTAAACAAAGTTGACGCTAAAAATCCGCCGACAAAAGCATCGATTGTTAGTAATAGCATCAAGACCACGGGGACGCTTTTGATTAAAAGCAAGCATTTGCGTTTTATTGTGAGTTCGGGCGAATGAACATACCTGCCATCGCTTTTTAATGCTGCACCAGTTCCATAAACCTTAATTCGCATAATTCGCCTGATTGCGAGAGGAATCCCTGCCACTAATAACGCTATGAATACGACAAAAAACACTGTAAATCCTGCGAATACCGCCATGTTATGGTCGGAAGGTTGTGTTAAGGTTTCGCCAGAAGAGGTTGCGGTATAAAACAGCCGTTCTTGCACTGCGTTAGTTGACAAAAATACCATCATTATTCCCGCGACTGCGTTGAAAACACCGTGTAAAATCGTAGCGGCAAGGATTGAACCAGTCTGGATTGTGATATAAGCTAAAACCATTCCAAGCACAAAAGTATAGGTGAATTGCTGAAAGTTTCCGTGCATGATTCCAAATAGAAAACCAGTTACTATAATTGCAAATCCGTTCCCATAGGGTTTTAGTGCATTTAGGAGAATACCTCGACACAACAGTTCTTCAAAAATTGCAGCGGCGAACACCATATGAATAAATAAAACTATTCCACTAGCTAAGTTCGGCGGGAGCAAGCTACCCATAGTTCCGAAAGAGCGTTCTATGATTTCTGATTCCTCGCCGCTTGCACCTAAATCTCTTAATCGCATAAATAGCCATGCAATCAACAGTGATGAAAGGTTTACGATTTGCCCTAACCCATACATAGAAGGAAAATTTGCGAGTGCTTTAGATAATCGTGGCGGTTTTTTATAAAGGTTTTTTAATGAAGGTTGATTCTCGTCTTTAAAAATCCCTGCTGCTGCTATTATTGGAATAAAGTATAGGAAGACTGCAGATAGGCTCAAGTGTAGAATATAAGTCGCCGTCGTACCTATAATGTCTATGAGGTGTAGGTGAATGTAACCCACAATCAAAGTGCAGATTATGCGACTTATAAAGAACACAAGCATCACAAACCCTAGCTTAAAGCAGAGGTCTTTGAATTTTAATATGTCTTCTGATTTTTGTGGTTTTTGCTGGATTGCCTGATTGTTTTCCATTTAGAACTCCTTGTGGTCTAATATTCCATTTCGAGTTGAGAATTTTTGTATAATTGATGTTGTTTGATTTGATTAGCATTTCAACAAGTCCACGTGGCAGTTGACAAGCATGAAAAGTTTTATCTAGAGAGCGTTTAATTTCAAGAAAGTGTTCTTTTTCGATTATTGGTTGTCGGTTTGTGCGTTTTTAGAAAATTCATTGTTCTTTTTTGCCTTGACCTTTCATAGCATTCTTCGCGCGACGAAGTGTATTCAACTTCCAGTTCTGCTTAACACGAAGCTCCGCCCGTTCAATCGCCAAGCTATCCGGAGGGACGTTTTTGTTCACAGTAGAACCAGCCGCAGTCATCGAATTTTCGCCGATTGTTACTGGTGCAATCAGGTTAGTATTACACCCGATGAATGCGTTATCTTCAACAACTGTGCGATATTTGTTGACCCCGTCATAGTTCACAGTAACACAACCGCACCCGAAATTCACCCCTGTACCAACATCACTGTCGCCAACATAAGACAGGTGCGCAATCGACGATTTGTCGCCAATATTTGCGTTCTTGACTTCCACAAAATCGCCGACTTTTACATAGTCACCCAAAACAGTATTAGCACGCAAATGTGCAAAAGGTCCGACCGAACAGCCAATTCCGACCGTGACGTTTTCACGAATGACCGTGTTTGGCAAAATCGTTGTATCGCTACCAATTACCGCATCTTTAGCGATGTAGCACTCACCTATGATTTCAACGCCGTTGTCTGAATGTTTATCGGCGATTATATCAAACGCTATGTTGTTTAGCTGACGTAAGCCACGGCGGTCATTCGCACCAAGGGTAATGTAGCTGTTTTCGCTTTTGAACGCACCGACTGGTTTACCTGCTGTTTCGTTAGCCAGCCCGACTACATCAGTTAGATAATATTCAGAGCTTTTGTTCGCCGTCGTTAATTTTGGGAGCATTACGTATAATAATCGAGTGTCAAACCAATACGCACCAGAGTTTACCTCGGTGATTAAACGTTGTTTTGGCGTACAGTCTTTCTCTTCGACAATCGCTTGAATCGTTTGAGTGCTTATGGCAGAATCGACAGACCCCCCCGACTCCGAACGCAAAATTCGCCCGTATCCCTTAGGGTGAACTAAATCCGCCGTAATAACCGTCACAGAATGCCCTTTGGATTTGTGGAGTGTGTATGAGCTTTCAATCGTGTCGCTGTCAATGAACGGTGCGTCGCCGCATAAAACCAAAACATCGTCCCCTCCCTCTTGTGTTCTGCTTTTCAGAAAGTCACGTGCTTGCATTACAGCATGACCAGTTCCGAGGCGTTCGGATTGCAAAAACGTCTTACAATCAGGGTAATGTTTTGATAACCAGTTTGTCAAAAGCTCCGCCTCGTTTCCTATGATTACCGCAGTGTGTTCTGGAGCGATTCCCGCTTTTACAACAGCGTCAAGCACCCATTTCAACATAGGTGCAAAAGCAACTTCGAGTAGGACTTTTGGTTTGGCGGATTTCATTCGTTTGCCATCTCCCGCCGCTAAAATTATACACGATTTGTTCGTTTGCATATAAATACCACCTTTTCATTAGTTTCATTGCCAGGGGTGTGTGTCATAAAATCATAACAAGCACAAATTTCAAAGCCTGTTTGTTTGCATAAATTTTCGATTATGTTTAAATCATATGCTTTTTCGGTTATTTCTATGTTGTGTCGGGTATAGCCTTCCTTGGTGTTTTTGGTGGAGTTGTGTTGAGTATAGTCCGCCGCATTATTTTGGGTGGAGTTGTGTCGGGTATAGCCTTCCTTGGTGTTTTGGGTGGAAAATATGTCGAGCACTATATCGATTTCACCGTCGCCACAATAAAAGTTTTGCCAAACGCAGTAGATATTATCGTTTTCTATTACAAGGGTATGTCCATCAAGAGTAACTTCATGTTTGTAAAGCGTATTGATGTCAAAAACAAAGATTCCGCCAGCGTTCATAAATAGTGCGACTTTTTGCAAAACTGTGCGGATTTCGTCTAAATTTTGAAGGTGATTTAGCCCGTCAAGGGCACAGATTGCTGCATCAATTGTCCCGAACAAATCAAGCTCACACATATCTTGTTGAATAAAAGTTGTGCGTTGATTTGTTGACTTTATAATCGCTTTAGAAAGCATTTGTGATGATGAATCAATTCCGATTACGTCCCACCCCAGTTTAGCAAGCTCTAACGAAAGTGAACCAGTTCCGCACCCCAAATCGAGAAGAATAGCGTCTTTTGAAATTCCCGATTCGGCAAACGCGCCAAATTTATGGATTAGACCGTCGTAGTATTTCGCTAAATCTAAGTAGTCTAACCCCACTTCTTTCATAAGCTCGTCATAAAAATCGGAGAAGCTGTCATATTCCATTACAAAAACCCCTCTTGCTGTTTTCTTGGTATTGCTGTGCAACGAAAGTCTTGACAAGAGTTTTGTTGCGGTTTAATAATCGAAAGTATACCATAATAAAGCAATATTGTCAAGCATAATTTATGACTTTAGGAGAATTTTTAGGGATGTACTTAACGCATACTTATTACGATTTCAAAAAAATATACAAATCCCCATAATTTTTCTGAATATTTTTTGTGAAAGTTGTTGACTTTGTAAAATTAATATGATATAATACGAGTATTAGTATTTTACGATAGCTATTTTTGTGTTGATGTGTCTTTGACTGCACTATATGTAGGTGGGATTGGCTAATAACACACAAATTTTCAAGATTTTGAAAACTTCACATAATTTTACCAAATTTTGCGAAAGTAGGAAGTGTTTGTAAAAAATGCCGAGTTTTAACAAAAATAAGTATAGAACCCATACAACATCTGACATTTCTAACAACAGCATTGGAGAAGTGGTTCGTGTAGCTGGCTGGGTTGAAAACATTCGTGACCACGGCGGTGTTATGTTTGTCGATTTGCGTGATTATTACGGAATCGTTCAGGTTACGATGCAATCACTTCAGAACGAGTCGTCGATGTTGCTTTCGCTTGAGGGTTTGCGAAAGGAAGCGACTGTAAGCATAAGTGGTGAAGTTGTTCAAAGAAATCAGGACACCTTTAATCCCAAAATCAGTACGGGTGAGGTTGAAATTGTTGCAAAAACGCTCGATGTTTTAGGGAACGTTTATGAAAATCTACCTTTTGAGCCTGCAAGTTCGCGTGATGTTGGTGAAGATGTTCGATTAAAGTACAGATTTCTTGATTTACGTAATCGCAGAATGCAAAACGCACTGATTTTACGTTCTAAAGTTATATCAGAGATGCGTACTATTATGGACGGTATGAATTTTCTTGAAATGCAAACGCCGATTCTGTCAGCGTCATCACCTGAAGGGGCGAGGGATTTCTTGGTTCCAAGTCGTCGACATAAAGGAAAGTTTTTTGCATTACCTCAAGCACCGCAGATTTTTAAGCAGGTACTGATGACATCAGGATTTGATAGGTATTATCAGATTGCACCGTGTTTTCGAGATGAGGATGCACGTGCTGACCGAACAGCAGGTGAATTTTATCAGCTTGATTTCGAGATGGCGTTCGCCGAACAAGAAGATGTTTTCAAAGCGGGCGAAACGGTGATTTCGCAGTTAGTGGAAAAGTTTAGTGGGCTTGGCGGTTTTGAGGGCTGTGTCCCTGCAAAACTCGGCGAAATTCCACGAATTAGTTTTAAGGAGGCTATGCTTAAATACGGCACAGATAAACCGGATTTACGCAATCCCCTCTTTATTATAGACATATCGGAAGACTTTGTCAATAGTGATTTTAAGCCGTTTTCTAATAAAGTGATTAGAGCGATTAGAGTCCCTCATATGGCAAGGCACGAAAAAGCGAGCAAGAGCTTTTTCAAAAACATGGAAGAGTTTGCGGTTTCGATTGGCATGAAAGGTTTGGGGTATGTCAAGGTCGAAAAACCCGAAAACCTAGGTGATGGAGTCGGATTTGATGATAGTTCGGGTGAAAAATGCTGTTACGCAGGACCGATTGACAAGTTCCTCACTGATGAATCTCGCAAATCGATTTGTCGAAAAGCTCGGTTACTGGTGGATGATGTGTTATACTTCATCGCTGAAAGTGACGAGAATGTGGCGGCAAAAAATGCAGGTCAAATTCGTACAGAGGTTGCAAAACGTTTGGGGGTGATTGCCGATTGTGGCGACATCAGGTTTAAGGCGTGCTGGATTACCGACTTTCCTTTTTATGAAAAGGAAGAAGGCGGTGAACGGGCTGGCGAACCACGGTTCGGGCATAATCCGTTTTCGATGCCGCAGGGTGAGCTTGAAGCGTTGAATACCAAACCACCGCTCGAGATTGTGGCATATCAGTATGATTTTGTTTTGAATGGCGTTGAACTGGCATCGGGTGCGGTCCGAAACCATAACCCAGATATTATGGTGAAAGCGTTCGAGATTGCGGGCTTCTCTGAAGATGATGTGAGGGAAAAGTTCGGGGCGTTGTATTCGGCTTTTAGATATGGGGCACCTCCTCACGCTGGAATGGCTTTTGGGGTTGACCGATTGCTCATGTTGCTTTTGAACGAAGAAAACGTTCGTGAAACAATAGCGTTCCCACTTAATTCAAACGCACAAGACGTATTGCTCGGGGCACCGGGGGAAGTCAGTGAAATGCAGCTTAGAGAGGCTCATATCAAAATTCGGCAATAAATTTTGCGAAAAATTTTTTAGATAAAAATTTAATTAAAACAAGGAGAAAAACTTATGAACCAGATTAAAAAGATGAAGAATAAGTTGGTTGCGGTTCTGCTTGCAATTGTAATGGTTGCGACGCTTATACCGTCAGCCACGGTTGCGGGTTCTGGCAACCGGAGCAATGACCCGTACAATTACCCTGACCAAGCGGCGGGAAATGAAGGTTTTACGATTGCGGATGCACTCCATACCCTTAGGTACTTGGTAGAACTCCCTACACCGATTCGTTCGGGTGCGAGAGGTACGCCATATAGTGCCAACGCATTTTGGGAATACCAACATATGGACCCAGCGACAGACATTATCACAATTAACGACGCACTACAAATTTTAAGACAACTTGTAAACCTTTCAAACACTGCGGCACGCCGTGTTTGCGAACGTAACCCTTTCACAGGTAGAGATGGTTGCGGGCAAAGACCTACGTGGGTTCGTTGGATTGAATCTGGCGACAATGGCGGTGCAACAATCAACCCTAATGAAACGCCTTCAAGCCAAAACGGTGGGCGATTCTACTTCACTTACTGTGGATGTAGAGGAACTGCGCCTCCACCGCCTCCAGAAGACCGTACATTAAGAATCGCTAACATGACGCTTAATCCAGGTAACAGCTGGAATGACCAGCGTACTGCTACTGGAACAGCTTCAGGTTCGATTACGATTACTAATCGCGGAACTGCTCCTTCATGGCTAAACATTACTACAAGTGGTGGAACTGTTAGGGCGCGCGTAGCTGCGAATGCTCCTGCCACGTTTGGTGCATCGAGCCATACTATTACTGCACGTCGTGGTTCTGGTGCAAATGCAGCGACAACTACGTTCACAGTTACGATTGCTGCACGTACTGCTGTACCTCCTCCACCACCGCCAACGTTCAGTGTACCGAATGTTGTGCTTAACCCAGGTAACAATTGGATTTCAAGTGTAGATGTTGCAGGAACTGCTACTGGTGCGATTACAGTCACGCCACCATCTAATCTACCAGATTGGTTTACTAATGTTGAAGTTAATCAACTTATGGGTAGAATTATGTTTACTGCAACACCACCTGTTGATACAAACCAAGTGTTCACTTTCACGGCAGCACGTGAAGGTCTTACCGCTCAGTTTACTGTAACAGTAACACGTGATGGAGGGGCTCCAGATTTCAGCTTGTCTCCAGTTACTGTTCAACCACCGAATAACAATACTGCGACTTCTACGCCTGGTGGTTCTGCGACTGGTCCTGCTGTGGTACGACCTGGTCAGACAATACCTCCATGGCTTAATGTAACTGGAAATCCTGATGGTACGGTAACAGTATCGCTTGTTCCTGGTGCGACACCACCTTCAGATGTAACTCAAGTACCTGTAATCGTTGATAGAGGCGGTGCAGAAGCTAATCTTGTAGTTACTTTCTTACCAGAAGGTACGGTACAAGACACGATTACAGTCAATGGCTCAGATAACGCTACGATTAATTTCGATAATACAAATCGTAATATAACACAAAGCGTTACAGTTGGCGGAACGGCTACTGGTGATATAACAATTACACGCCCTGCTAATGCCCCTGATTTCCTTGTAGTGACCCCTGGTACCCCGATTACCGTTGCGCTAACTGATGGTGGACCTGCAATAGGTCATACCGGAACGTACACGTTCCAAGTTTTACGTGGTAATGCAAACCCTGCTACTCTTACTGTTAATATCAACCTTACTCCAAGTGCGAATGACTCTCTAAGCGTTCCAGACTTATCGCTTAACCCAGCTAACGAATGGGAAGATTCGGTAACTGCATCAGGAACTGGTCTAGGGTCGTCTGGCATGATTTCTATTGTAAGACCAACTGGAACTCCAGAATGGTTAATCGTTACTGGAACTATAGATGGTGTTACTGCAACCCTTGGTGCTGGTCACCCTGAAACGATTGAACCTGCACAATCATTCCCGCTGACTGCGGTAAGAAACGGCATTACAACAACGTTTAATGTAAGCGTGGAGATTCCAGCAGGTACAGTAGTTCCGCCTACTCTGATGGTTGTACCAGATATTACGTTCATTCGCTCTAACAGAGATACAACACAATCTACTCAAGCAAGTGGTACAGCAAATACTAACCTAACAATCTCTGACAGAGGTGGTGCACCTGCATGGGTGAACATCGTACCTGGTGCTGATGGCGTAATCAATGTCAACCTAACACCTCCTCCAGAAGAACACCCTTCACAAACTTGGACTATTACTGTAACTGGAACACGTGCTTCAGACGGTGAAACCGCTACAGCTACGTTCACGATTACTGTAAACATCCCAGCATTAGGCGACCGTCCATTGGGTCCATGTGGAAACACTGCTGGACCGTTTGAAGGTAGAGGCACAATCGGTTCTTGTCATGGTGCTACTGAAGGTCCAATTTGCCCAGTATGTGAATACTGTGAATACTGTGACTGGGGCTGGTTCGGCGTAATCCAATGTAACGGTTGCGGAATCGGTTCTGACTGTGCAGCAATTGAAGGAAGAGCGTTCTGTGCTGTATGTCTAAACTGCGACCAAGACTGTGCGTGCGGAACACCGGCAGCGTTCCCAGTTGGTACTGGTAACGTAACTTGTGTAAACGCTCGATGCATTGCACCTGCTACACCAGCACAAAGACCAGGTTGTATGCACTGCAATTGGTGTCACCTCTGCTTATACGACACACCTCAAGACCCTGATGGCGGAAGTGCTCCTGGCGTTCCGTTCGGTTCAATTATAACTGGTACTGGTGCTTGCGGAATTTGTCGTTCAATGCAAGGTCAAAACTGGGGATAAGTCATAAAAGTCAGACTTATGCTTGACTAAAACAATTCAAGTGCGAGGGAAACCTCGCACTTGGTTTTTTGTCAATTGTTTTAGAAGCTGTGTTCATAGCCTGAGCACAACTTCTAAACTTATACATAACCAATAATTCATGGAGGATGCTGATGTTAAAACAATGTCGAACGCTACTCGCTATAATGCTCCGCAATGAAACTATTACGTTTTGCAACAAAGTCGCAAAACAGTTTCATTGCTCAAAAAGTGCCTGTTTCTCGTCTGCTGATAGCAGACAACCGAAACATTTGCACAATATTAAACCTTACAAAACGCAAGCGTTTTGTTGCGGTTTAATAATAACAGCAGTTTTGTTCTTGAACGCTTGCGATTTTGTCGAAGAACTCTTGCAATCGGAACAGTCTGGTCAACTAGAACAACCAGAACAGCCTAGTAAACCTGAATTCGACGAGCGAACCATCGTTGAATCGGTAGGAGAGCTGGACGCAAAAATCGCAGAGATGACTGGGCAGTTTCAGCGTTCAGCAAACGTCTTAATCCGAAACGTCGAAATCTGGCAACAGCTTTCGGGATTTTATGAAGATAACCAACATCTTCTCGTTCTAAGAGGGATTAGAGGTATGGATATCGAGTTCTTGTTACGAGAAGACGGTGTTTTAGATGCAGTCATCACACCAGAATATGAGATGTTTAAGAACATACTCATTGCTTATGAAAACGATGACACTTCACACTTGACAACGCAAGAAATTCAAGTATATGAAATCGCACAATCAGCAGTCGCAACTTATCGTGGAAATACCACTTTTGAAACTGCCCACGCACTCCATACGTTTGTCAAAAATTCGATGGAGTTTGAACACAACCATGAAAACAATCCGAACGCATTCAACGTTTATGGAGCATTGGTTGAGGGGAGAGCGGTCTGTCAAGGTTATGCTCAAAGTCTTCTGATTTTGTTGCACATGGCTGGAATCGAGAATACGCTAATCACTGGGCAGGCAGGCGACGAAGAACACGCTTGGAACTTCGTCAATTACGGCACTGCGACTAATCCGAACTGGTATCATGTCGATGTTACTTGGAACGATACCGAACATGGGCTTTCAAACCAGTTTTTTAATGTGAGCGATGCAGTTATCCAGAGAACGCATACTTGGGAGAGGGCTAATTTCCCGCCTGCGACTTCTATGCAGCGTAATTATTTTAAGTTTAATGCGATTGTCGCTAATAATCCCGAACAACTTGAGGCGATTTTTGTAAATCTTCACAACCAGGAGCGAACTTTTATCGAAATTCTCTGCACTTTTGATGTATCACCTGAGCATCTAACTTTTCTGCATCGATACTCTGTTGCACCTGAGTTCAAAAGCAGCATTTATGGTGAAGATGTTCTGCTTACGGTGGTGCTATGACAAACAAGAGGATTCCCCAGAGGGGGAATTTACTTCCCCCATCGGGGGGAACTCGACGAAAGCCAATTGGCTTATACGTCCACGTTCCGTTTTGCAAATCTAAGTGCAATTATTGCAGTTTCTATTCGGTAGAATATCGTGAGGCGTTGGCGCTAGAATATAAATTCGCAGTAATTCGTAACGTAAAGCATTGGGCTAAAGTGGAAGACGTGGTTTTCGACACAGTCTTCTTCGGTGGAGGAACGCCGTCGCTTTTCTACAAAGAAATCGCCGAAATCATGCAGTTTATACCGCTAACAACTAACGCTGAAATCACCATAGAGGCAAATCCAGATGATGTAAATCAGAAAATGCTCCAGACTCTAAAAGGCGTGGGCGTGAACCGTCTGTCAATCGGTGTGCAATCGCTCGATGACAGTGTGTTGTATTCATTAGGGAGGCGACACGATTCGCTGTGTGCAACAAAAGCAATCGAACAAGCACACACAGAAGGATTTACAAACATCTCTGTCGATATAATGCTTGGCATTCCAGAGCAAGACTTGCTTAGCGATTTGAAAAAAATCTGCACTTTGCCGATTAACCACCTGTCTTGTTATATGTACGAGAGTAGTAACACAATCGACGAGTTCGACCAGTCAGATTTGTATCTAAAAGCAGTGGATTTTTTGGAGAGTAGCAACCTGCACCAATACGAAATCAGCAATTTCGGGCGACCGTGTAAGCATAACCTCAAATACTGGCGGTGTGAAGAGTATGTCGGAATAGGTTCAGCTGCTCACAGTTATTACGGTGGGAAACGATTCGCGGTCAGTGAAGATGTAGAAGCATTCATATTAGCTGACTTACAAGAAACCTACATCACTGAAGAAAATCCTGGTTCGTCAGAAGAACAGCTAATGCTCGGCTTACGATTGTGTGAGGGGGTTATGGCAAGCCCGAAACAGCTCGAAAAAGCACAATCTTTACCTTCTGAATATGTTTGTGTGCGTTCAGGCGAACAAAAAAACCTCTCACTGACTGCAAAAGGTTTTCTTGTTTCTAATAGCATAATTGCAAAATTGCTCGATTGATATGGGTCTATGTCAACGTTGCTTTTATTCCAATATCGCGCCGATGATGTGCGTTCTCGAACTTGATTTTTGCTATACCAGCGTATGCTAAGTCAAGAGCGGATTTGAGTTCGTCAGCGACAGCAGTCACCGCAAGGACACGCCCACCAGAAGTCACCAGTTCGCCAGTGAGCTTAGTTCCAGCGTGGAAAACTTCACAACCAGATTGTTCGCATTCGGTAATTCCAGTAATCGTAAACCCAGTCTGATACTTTTCAGGATAACCGCCGCTTGCCATCACAACGCAGGCGGCTTTTTTGTCAGCGAATTTGACAGAAATCTCACCTAATCGCTCGTCAATAATCGCCTCGACTATTTCGAGTAAATCACAATCATTTCCTAAAAGCGGGAGAACGGCTTGGGCTTCAGGGTCACCGAATCGGCAGTTATATTCTATGACTTTTACGCCTGATTTAGTAAGCATAAGACCAAAATAAAGGCAACCTTTGAACGCCCTGCTCTCGCTCGTCATGCCTTTGATTGTTGGCAGGAAAATAAGCTCCATACATTCGGTGGCAACAGCGTCAGTGTAATACGGAACGCCAGTGACTACTCCCATTCCGCCAGTGTTAGGGCCTTTATCACCGTCGAACGCACGCTTATGGTCGGTTGAAGCTGGCATCGGAACTATAACCTTACCGTCAGTAAAAGCTAAAACCGTGACTTCAACACCGTCTAGGTATTCTTCGATTACGATTGATGGCTTATCCTTTGACACGCTCGAATCACTCGAACCGCCCGAAAATTTGCCATCAACTAACATCGAACGAATTGCATCAATCGCTTCACCCTCGTTTTCAGCGATGATTACGCCTTTTCCAAGTGCAAGCCCATCATACTTTATTACAGCAGGATAGCTGTTTTGAGCCTTGATGTAAGCGACTGCATCATCTGCCTGTTCAGCTCCGACAAACGCTTTATAATCCGCAGTAGGGATATTGTGTCGAGCCATAAAAGCCTTAGAAAAGGATTTACTACCCTCTAAAATAGCAGCGTTTTTGTGAGGACCAAACGCTCTGATTCCAGCAATTTCGAGAGCGTCAACCATTCCAAGTACAAGCGGGTCATCTGGAGTGACGAAAACTAAATCTACTGATAGAGATTTAGATAAAGCGATGACACCATCAATATCAGTAGCGTTCACTGCATGACAAGTCGCTAAACTAGCGATTCCACCGTTACCAGGTGCCGCATGAAGTTCTGTGACTTTCGGCGAACGACTAAGTGATTTAATCACAGCGTGTTCACGCCCACCAGAACCTATTACAAGAATTTTCATATGAGTATGTATATAAAACCTTTCTTTTGGAATTTTGTGTGTTGCACAACAATAGACCTCCACGAACCTACCCCACTACCTATGCCTAAACTGTTTGATAGGTCTCTTGCTCCAAATCGCTGATTCGTCAGGTTAAAAATGAGAGAAATAAATTCCCTCATTTTAGCCCTTGTTTAGCGTAGTTTGGCTCGTGGAAGTCTACATATCCACACAGTGTTTATTTTGCAAACGCTGTAGAAGTCCCGCAAATGTCACAAAATCTTGCATCATCAGGGTAGATGAATTGAGATTTATGATATTCACAATCAAGATTAGTGCAGATGTTTATGTTCGGAGCGTCAACCGCAACATTAGCAATGTTATCCCCGCAACCTAAACAAAATTTAGATTCGATTCTGTAAGACTGTCTTCCACAATTAGTACAAGTTTTCATTAGTTTTCCACCTTATTATTTTTAAATGGGGGTAAACCCCCAAACCCCCTCGGACTGCGTTGGCAAAGCCACCTTGTCCTACTGAAGCCTAGGGGTAAACCCCCAAACCCCCTCGGACTGCGTTG
>JGI24703J35330_11748390_pt1 | contig 15224 bp, 19 predicted proteins | sample TergutNt197P1_FD_35330 | JGI IMG/M metagenome (IMG submission 35330) | reverse complement strand
CCTTACGCACCTATGGGTGCGCGCGGTTTTTGCCTCCTTGTTCTAGGACAAAAATCCTGCGCAATATTGTAACTTTATTTCCTTACGTTCCCTAAGTGTACACCTATTTCACCGACTTATACTATTTTCCGTTTGAAATCGTCGTCAATGCTTTCAAAGTGGAAAAAGTATTAGGCATCATCCCCCGTTAGTATGTGAGGTTTAATATTTGCTTTTTTTTTCCGCTATCCAGCGGTTTACATTTATCCTCCAATTTAACCCTCCTGTTAATTCATTCTACATAATTTGCTTGATACGCCCATTCATCAAACCAACGCATAACACTCTTGCTGTTATTTTTAAATGTGTTATCCCATAAACAGTAGTCATACAGTTCCCATTGTGCTAATTTAAGCTCAAATTTTCCCTCTTCAAAAACGGTACTATTGGCATATATATTTGCACAAATGTCATGAAAGAGGTTTATTTGTTGCATAAATTTTTCGTAACTGTCATGGGTTTCGTTATTTTTCCATTCATCAAAATATTTAATTGCTCTGTTCGCTTCCCCCCATACATCTGACATGTGTGATACAAATGGGCGAACATCCCAACTGTAATCTACATCGGAAGCCAAATCTGCATTAATAAAATCCTGCCAACCTAGCTTATTCATAAGGTTACATTACCCTTTTATAGCACCGGCGGCAACGCCCTTGGTGATTTTATTTCTGAAGATAAAATAGAAAATTAGGATGGGCATAAGAGAAAGGGTGAGCATGGCGAAAAGCATACCAAAGTCAGAGCCTAATGCACCTGCGAAACGCCCGACCAAAGCGGGAATGGCCTTGAAGGTATCGCCGGCAGTGAGAAGGTTCATGAGAATAAATTCGTTCCACGAGGCGATAAAAGTGATAATGGCAACGGTTACAGAAACCGGAGTAGACATGGGGAAGATGATGCTTACAAAAATTCTGAAGAAGCTTGCGCCGTCAATTTTAGCTGATTCGATAAGTTCGTCGGGAATGCCCTTTTTTATGAAGTCGGTATTTAAATAAACTGCCATGGGAAGCCCCAGCCCAATGTAGGGAATAAGTACACCTAGGCGCGTGTTAAAAAGCCCAACAGCGGCAATCATGAGAAACAGCGGAATCAAAATGGATTGGATTGTAAGAAGCAAGCCAATAATAAAAAGCCCAAGAAGCAGTTTAGTGATTTTAAAGTCCAATTTAGCGAAAGCGAATCCCGCCATATTTGAAATAATAACGATTACAACAACCGAAACAACGGAATAAATAATACTGTTCCAAAGGAAATTGGGGAAATTCCAATGCGACCAAACGCGCTCATAATTACCAAAAAACCATTCAGTAGGCAAGGAAAGTTTGCTTGTGGTAAGGAACTGCTGATGCGTTTTGAATGATTGCGTAATTAGCCACGCAATCGGATAAATAGTAAGAACCGTAAACACAAGCATAACGAAGTACGCTGCGATTTTTGAAAAAACAGAAATATTGCGGCTTTCCATAAATATGTCCCCCTCTTTAATATACGTTTCTGCTAAGGTATTTGCCGATTGCACGCACAATAATTATCAATAGTATGCTGGTAAGAACCATGACTGTAGAAATAGCATTAGCGAGCGGGTAATTTGCCGCCGCCTGAAACGCGGATTGATACATAAATAATGAAAGCACCCTTGTTTGACCCGCAGGGCCACCTGCCGTCATAACGTAAATGAGGTCGAAGGTTCTCAGCGAACCGGAAATTGCCAGAATTGACATGGTGATAATTTCATTAGACATAAGCGGCAGAACAATGCGCGTAAGAATTCTGCCTTCGCTTGAGCCATCGATTCTGGCGGCTTCTATAACTTCAGGGTCGATGCGGTTAAAATGTGCAATAAAAATAACCATATAGAACCCCGTAAACATCCAAAGGATTACGGCAAGCACAGGAATCATGGGATTTCTAAGTAGCCAAGTAACAACGTCCATTTGCGCAATGCCCAAAAAACCGGCGACTTCGATAAGTACAGATTGCGGACTGCGAATAAATACATTAAACAGCACGCCGATAATTACCGGTGAAATTACGAAAGGTAGAAAAATCATAGACTGGAAGAAGGCTCGTCCTCTTCTTATAAGCTTTCTGGAAATTATATACGCAAGTATAAAACCCAGCGGAATTTGTCCAAACACAGACACAGCCACAATAAGCATATTGTTTCTAAATGAAAGAAAGAAACCGCGAGTCGGCTCTGTAAACATCCAGCGATACATATTAAAGCCGACAAATTCAATATTGGCATTCGGCCCGAAAACAGGCCCGCCATTATAATTCGTAAAACTCAGCACAATTGAAAAGATAGTAGGAAAGGTCACTACCGCAAGATAAATTGCCACAGCCGGAAAAACCAGCAGTGCATACGAAATACGTTTTTCTCTCTTAGCAGTCATGTGACCCCTCCTAATAATCAAACATTAAAACCTTGGGCTCCGCCCAAACCCGGAAACTTTTGAAAAAGTTTCATCAAAACTTTGTCAAAATCGTGCTAATGCACGATTTTAAAATATGCATTCTCTACAAGCGAATCAAAAAATCAAAGTTTTTGTCAAACTTTTTTCAAAAAGTTTGCAGGGTGTGGGACGGAGTCCCACGGTTTGGTTTTACTGCACGTCTAACCAAGCTTCAAAAGCAGCCTGAACAATAGCGGCTACGGCTTCGGGGGTAGTTGTACCCATACCGAGGGCTTGCAAGCCATCGTTAAGCGGCGAATAAACAACGCCGGGGAAAGAGCCGTCGAAAACAACTGTAGCGATATCGAATTCGCTTCCGAGTCCTGCAAGTGAAACCTGAAGAGGTTCGAGTGGTAATGCGTCAGCATCGATACCTGCCCATGATGGGTTTGGAAGACCGCCTGTGCGAAGTCTGAAAGATTGAACTTCTTCGCCAATAAGCCATCTTACGAGTGTCCAAGCGGCTTCAAGTCTTTCGGGGTCATTAGCAAGTTCTGCATTAATGCCCCAGCCCACGCCCAAAACAACAGAGTTTGTTCTGCCGGGAATCACAACGCCGGGAAGGTCAATTTCGGGGAAAACGGTAACATAGAAATTTTCTTGTCTTTCGGGAGAAATAAGGGCTTCTCCGGTAGCACTGTCGGTGATGAATGCACCTACGCGCCAGTCGCCGTCAATATAGTAAGCGGCTGTGTTTGTAGCAAAAAGCCCCGGAGCGAGTCCATAGTCCACCATAAGTGTGGTGGGTGAAATTACGCCATCTTGATACATTTGTTGAATGAAGGCAAGAGCGGCTATAAATCCGGGGTCTTCAAATGTTGTTTGTCCGGAAAGAATTCTTTCGTCCCAGCCTTCGCCCATAAAGCGTCCTGCAACCAAAGAGAACAAGCATGATTGCATAACCCATGTTGCTTCGTTTGCCATAAGCAGTGTTTCAAATCCTGCCTCTGCAAGAATAGGCACTTGCGCTACCATTTCAGAGTAAGTTCTTGCGGGCTGTAAGCCTACTGCATCAAGAACTTCCATGTTTACGAAGAATGTGTTTGTAGCGGTAATCCCTTGTGGGATGATTGCTAAGTAGCCGCCGGCCTGTGCAGATGGGTCTAGTACAGCGGGGATAAGGTAATTGTAAAGTCCGTCGCGCTGTACAAGTGGCATAAGGTCAAGAAGCAAGCGATTTTCATGCAAAGTTGTAGAGCGTCCTGATGGCCATGCATACATAACATCCGGAAGCATTCCTGCTGCCGCATAAGCTTCGATCGCATGGTGGAAAGATTCGTCAAATTCGTCTTCCCTAATAAGCCTGATGTGTGGATGAGCCGCTTCAAATGCGTCCCAAATTACTGCTACTTCTTCTGTTGCTCCTGCGCCTGTTAGGTCGATATAGTTCAATACGCGCAGTTCGATAATGTTGTCAGTGGCGGCTCCCGCTCCGTCATCGGTAGACGCAGCTCCTCCGCCGCCGCCGTCTGTTGTGGCGGGGGTATCAGCCGTAGCTCCACCGCCACCGCCTCCACCGCCATTGTCGTCGTTGCCTCCGCAGGCTGCAAAGGCAAGCATCGCTACCACTGCAAACGCTACGAGAAATAACATTTTTCTTTTCATAATTACCTCCTGTTTTGTGACATTTTTTAATTTAGGCGAATCGCCTTTGGCGCATTCTACAATAATTACAATTATATTACAATACCCTTACAAGTAAGTTACAAAAATCTTTTGTTAAAGCTTACGTTCCCTAACTTCAGATGGGAGGTTTCCATATGTTATCGCAAGTATCTAAATGGGGAAACTCACAGGGCATTAGGGTTTCTAAGAAACTATTGCAAAGAGCGCGCATTGGTCTTAATGATGAGGTTGAAATTAAAGCAGTTGATAATAAACTCATTATCATGCCTACGGCAAAAAAAACACTTGATTGGTATCTTGAAAGCTATGACAATGAACCGGACAGGTATGACTGGGGAGATTCTGATGACCCAAAAGGACGAGAATTGTTATGAAGCAAGGTGATATTATTTGGGTAGATTTTGACCCAGCAAAAGGCAGAGAGCAGGCAGGTTATCGGCTTGTTGGCAAGAAAATGCAAAATAGTAGAACAGCTTCCAAAAGACTTGCTTAAACAAGTTCTGGAAGCTGTATCAGTTATTATCACATTGGAAGATGAGGGTATTTAGGCTATTTTTCGGACAATTCCTTAGGCTATTGCAGTAATCGCATTATCATCATTACCCTTTGAGAAGAATTTTTGCCAAATAATAATGGCGGCGATAAGGACAATACCAACGACATCTGTAATTAGTTCGGCATTAACGAGTAAAATACCGGAGATAACGCAGAGGAAACGCAAGAACCAAGAGAGTCTGTGGAAAAGGTATCCGGAGAATCCGGCGGCGACGGAAACGATTCCGATAACGCCTGTGACGGTGATTTGTATAATGGAAGCAGCGTCGGCGTTTATGAAGAGCATTTGGGGGTTAAAAACAAAAATGTAAGGGACAATATAGGCGGCAATGGCCAGCCTGGCGGCAATGAAGCTGGTAGTCATGGGGTCGCCCTTTGCGATAGCCGCGCCCGCGTAGGAAGCGAGTCCAACGGGCGGGGTAATGTCGGCATCTGTACCGAAGTAGAAAACGAACATATGCGCCGCAAGCAAAGGAACGCCGAGCCTTACCAAAATAGGCGCGGTAACGGTAGCCATAATTACATATTTAGCGGTGGTGGGAACGCCCATTCCGAGAACCAGCGAAGCCAGCATACAGAAGAAGAGAACGGTAATCATGCGAAGGGTTTCGTTACCAATGCCGCCGGAAACGGAAACCATGGCATTTGCGAAGGTGATTCCCAGCCCTGTAAGTGTAACAACGCCTACGATTAAACCTGCAATGGCACAGGCTATGCCGATTCCTATAACATTTCTGGTAGCGGTTTCTAATGCTTCAAAAATCTTTTTCGGTGTAAGGCGCGTATCCTTGCGGAACATGGACAGCACGATGCATACGATTATTGCGTAAGTTGCGGCGGTTGTTGGTGTGTAGCCGCGTGCAAGGAAAAATACAATTGCAACAAGCCCAAGCATAAGATATCCGCGTTTTACGATAAGGGGCAAGGCTTTTGGAATTTGGTCTTCGGGCAAGCCTTTAAGGCCTTTTTTCTTGGCCTCGAGATGCACAGAAACGAAGACGCAAACAAAGTACAAAACAGCAGGAATAAGTGCCGCAAGTGCAATTTCGGCAAAGGGAATTCCAGTGATTTCTGCCATAATGAAAGCCGCCGCGCCCATAACAGGGGGAATTAACTGGCCGCCTGTTGAAGCAGAAGCTTCTACCGCCCCGGCAAAGTTTTTATTATAGCCCAATTTTTTCATCATCGGAATGGTGAACGAGCCGGAAGAAACGGTATTGGCAACCGAGCTTCCGCAAATTGTTGCTTGCAAAGCAGAAACAATAACTACAGCCTTTGCAGGGCCTCCGGCGGTTCTGCCCGCGAGCGCGTTTGAAATATCAATGAAGAATTTTCCGATTCCTGTTTTGCGTACGAATGCTCCGAAAAGCAAAAATACGAAAATAAAAGTAGAAGCCACGCCCATAGGAACGCCAAGCACGCCTTCTGTTTGGTAAAACGAGTGGTTGACAATGCGCATTGGTCTAAAACCATTATGCCCAAACATCCCCGGAATGTGATTTCCGAAATAAGCATATGCCAAAAAAGCACCCGCAACAATCATGAGCGGAAGCCCAACCACACGATAACACGCGATAAACAAAATTATTACAGCTACAATAACTACATAGAAGTCAAAATTTGTGATGCTTCCCATTTGCGCGACGATTCTGTCGAAAAAAACCACATAATAAAGGAAGCAAGCCATTCCAACGATTCCGAAGATAATGTCATACCACGGAATATAATTGATGCGGGTATTGTTTTTTGCACTTGCGGGGTAGAGCAAAAATGCAAAAAATACGATAAACGCCGCAAAAGAAGCGCGATGAACCTGCATTGGCAACAAAATAACAGTGTTAATAAGTATCATATAAACCGCAAACGCCACACAAGCTATGCGCACTATAAGCTTTGGAGTACCTTCAAAGTGGCGGGTTCTGGATTCGGGGTCATACTTCGACATAATTCTGTTAACTTCTTCTTCAGCTAAAGCCTCACCTGTTTCTATTGGCTCTAATTGTTCCTCTACCTCTTTTTTCTCAAATTCTTGCATTAAATACCCCTTTCCGCCTTATACCAAACTCTACAACCGTACCCCGTGGCGCGAGGTCGCTTAGTGGGACGTGTTTTTCTTCTATATATAAAATTAAATCGGCAACATGGCCGACTATATAATTTAGCCCGGTTACAGGGCGTTCAAAGCCTTCGATTCGCATTCTTCCGCAGGGTAAACTAAGTAAAACCTGCCCATCCTCAAGCTGGGTGGGCATTCCCGCGCCAAAATCTTCAAACTCCAAAGCCGAAAGAAAAATCGAGTTTTCGCGAATTATAAAAAATTCTTCGACAGAGCTTTGATTAACCGAATGAATAAAATTTATTGAGAAAATCATTCCTTCGGAGGCAGGATGTGAAAATAAAATCCCGCCATCCGAAGAAATAACAATATGCGGTGTGGAATAAAGCGATATTGCCAGTAAAGTAAAAACCACAGTGACAGACACTGCGATTTTTTTAAACTTCATTAATCAAGCACAACGCCGCGTTCTTCAAAAAATCTGCGCGCACCGGGATGAAAATCTACGCTGACAGACTGCACTGCATTATGCATGTTGATATACGCGCCGCGTGCATGGCCTTCTGCAACTTCGTCAGCGTTTTCGATAAGTGCGCGAACTATTTCATATGCAACATCGTCAGAAACTTCGTCTAAAGAAGCAATGAGCGTCGCCTGAACTGCAACGGTTTCGATAGGCGTTGTTACAAAGGCATAATCCGCACTTGTAATTGTAATAGGTACGTAGAATGCGTATTCAGCCATTAATCTGGAAGCCGCCGCCGCAGAAATAGGAATTATACGCAAATCGCGATTGCGCGAAAGTTCATAAACAGCGGTGTTTGGTGTGGCCGCTGTAACAAAAAATGCATCAAGGTTAAAGTCCTGCAATGCCGCTGCCGAATCGTTAAAATTCAAATGAAATTGGTTAACATCATCGGGAGTAAATCCATATGCCGCAAAAACTTGCTCCGCATTAGCCGTTACGCCTGAACCCGGCGCACCGGTTGAAACACGCATTCCAACAAGGTCTGCAACACTGTAAATTCCGCCATCCGCATGAACAATTATTTGCACAGTTTCAGGATAAAGCGACATAAGTGTTCCCATATTTCTAACAGGCGCACGGTCGCCCCAAATGCTTGTTTGTGTGAACGCATAATACATAACGTCATTCTGTACAATCGCTACCTGCGCATCGCCTACGCCAATTTGATTAATATTGTCCGCAGACGCTCCCGAAGAAGTGATTGTTACATTAATACCATCTGTATGGCTATTAATCACAGATGCCATCGCTCCGCCCAGCGGATAATACGTTCCTGCAACAGTTCCCGTCGCAAATGTAAGTCGCACCTCTTCCGAATCGCCGCACGCCGCCAAGGCAAATACAGCCGAAAACATTAGTAACATAAGTAATTTTTTGCTAATACCTTTCATTTTAAATCTCCCTCCATGTCAAAAAGTTCGCTTAGTTTCAAATAACCCTATAAGTTTAATACAGTCTTTATTAACTGTCAAATTCTTAGACAAAGTCATAAAAAGATGATAAAATTTCCACGAGGTGTCTGATGAAGATTAAAACTGCTCCAAACGATATAGAAAATGCCTTGTTTTCCGAAGGTATTTCGCCCATAGCAGGGGTTGACGAAGCCGGTCGCGGGCCACTTGCAGGGCCGGTGGTAGCGTGCGCAATAATTTTGCCGCACAATTTAATTATCGAAGGGGTCAACGATTCTAAAAAGGTATCGGAAAAACGCCGCGAAAAACTATCGGAGCAAATTAAAAATTCAGCAATTTCCTATGCATACGGAATAATTCTGCCCGAAGAAATTGACCAAATAAATATTTTGCAAGCAACGTTAAAAGCTATGGCTTTAGCAATAAACGCCCTGAATGTTCCGCCAAAAATCGCGCTAATAGACGGAACAACGTCCCCAAAGCTCATCCAAAATTGCAAATTACTCTGTGTAAAAAAGGGTGATTCTGCCAGCCATTTAATTGCGGCGGCAAGTATTTTAGCAAAGACAAAAAGAGATACTATAATGCGCGAACTTCACGAACAATTTCCTGAGTACGCATGGGACAAGAATAAAGGATATGGAACAGCGGCTCATATTTCCGCAATACACGAGCACGGACTTTCACCCGCGCACAGAAAAAGTTTTACAAAGGAATTTGCAAATGGATATAAATAATTACAAAGTAATAGGAACACGTCGTTTTTATGCTTTGCAAGAAGGCGATATTTTCCGCGCAACAATAAAAGACATCCGCCCGGGTGAAGTAACTCTTCGCTTTAGCGATGGCGAAACCTATGTAGCTCGCTCACTGGTAATTCCCTCGGCGCATATTGGTGAGGAATGCCTCTTTTATGTAAAAGAAAACGACATGAACGGTCGCATAATTTTGGGAATTGTAAAAGAACGCGGTAAATATTCTTTTGATATGAGAGTGTGACAGCATGAAAAAAAGAGCAGTAGCACTTCAATATGACGCTGAAGAAATCGCCCCAAAAGTTCTGGCTAAAGGGGTTGGAGTTATTGCGGAAAAAATTCTGGAAAATGCTGAAAACTCTGAAATAGCAATACATAAAGATGCCGCGCTTGTTGAAGATTTAACACGCTTAGACCTTGGTGAGCATATACCGCCGGATTTATATGAAGTGGTAGCGAAAATATTGGTATTTATAAACAATTTAGATAAAGAGGGGGAAAAGAAATGGCAGAAAGAAAGTACAGAAATTTATTTGCCGAAAACGGCTATACAAACAGCGAAATAGAAAAACGCGTCGGGGAAATTGTGCATACAATTTTTTATGATGAGAACGAGAAATTTTATGTAGAAGAAGGGGAGCTTGCGTACTTTACGGATACCGGGAACAATGACGTTCGCACCGAGGGAATGTCTTATGCAATGATGATGTTTGTGCAAATGGATATGAAGGAGCAGTTTGACCGTATTTGGCGATGGACTATGAAATATATGTATCAACACGAAGGGGATAATCGGGGGTATTTTGCATGGTCGGTTAAAACGAATGGTGTCCGTAATGCCCAGGGACCTGCGCCCGACGGTGAAGAATATTTCGCAATGGCATTATTTTTCGCGTCTAACAGATGGGGTGACGGCGAAGGGATTTTTAATTATTCAAAATGCGCGAGGGATTTGTTAAGAGACTGTTTGCACAATCCTAAACCGATGTGGAATCCGCAAAATAAATTGATAAAATTTGTACCTAATATGGAAATTACAGACCCATCGTATCATTTGCCTCATTTTTATGAATTATTCGCGCTATGGGCGAACGAAGAAGACCGCGCATTCTGGAAAGAAGCGGCAAAAGCCAGCCGCGCCTTTTTAAAAACCACGCTTCACCCGATAACCGGGCTTGCGCCGGAGTATGCAAATTATGACGGAACGCCACATGTGGGTATACGCCACCATCATTTGTTTTACAGCGATTCCTACCGTGTTGCCGCCAATCTTGGGCTTTCCCATGAGTGGTTTCCTACGGATGGATGGGAGTGCGAAGCGGCAGATAAAATACAAAAATTTTTCTTTGAAACTGTGAAGGGTGAGGAAAACTTCGCATTGGAAATTGACGGAACGCCTACGGATTTACCTATACTCCATCCGGTAGGGCTGCTTGCGACAAATGCGGCGGCATCTTTAGCCGCGAAGGGCAAATTCAAAGAATATGCTGTGAAAAAGTTTTGGGAAACGCCCCTTGCCACGGGCGACCGCCGTTATTATGACAATTGTTTATACTTGTTCGCCTTTCTCGCCCTAAGCGGGAATTACAAAATAATTTCAGAGTAGAATAGAGGAGTCCGCATGAAAAATTTGAAAATCAGTACGAAGATTAGCATTATACTGATTGTTTCGATTCTGGCAATTTCCTTTGTGGCATTTTTCGGCATTAACAGAATGCGACAAATGTCAGAAAACATCCACACGATATCGACAGAAAACGTTGCACTGCTTACACGACTAACGCGAATGGTCGAATCCTTCGGAAAAATTCGCATGTACGTGCGCGACTCTGTAATTGCTATTTCAGACGAACATAGGGAGGATTATATTAGCCGAATTTTCCCGCTATACGACCAGCTTGTGGAGGATACGAACGAGTACATCAGAGTTTTGTCGGAAAATGGGCATGTGGGTACAGACGAATACATCCTTGCCCGACACATAGCAAGTTCACTGCCCATTGCGGCAGACATAGTCGTAAGCATTGTCACATTAACGCAGGAAGGAGAGCTTGAAGCCGCCGCACAGCGCATAGAATTAGTTTGCGTGCCTTTTAACGATGCCATTGGCTACGACCTTTCGAGGCTTGCTTATATAAACGAATCCCGCGCCGACCAAGCTATGTATGCAGGGGTTACACTTGCACAATCTTCAGAGAACTTTGTGATTGCGATTGCAGTTATAGTCGCACTGGCTCTTTTAATTTTGGGAATTTCTGTGCGCCAGTCTATTGCAAAGCCGATTAAGCAAATGGTTGCGGCTATGCGCAATTTAGCCGCAGGAAATTTCCAAGTAGATTTTCACGCATTCGGCGAGGACGAAATAGGTCAACTTGCAGGTGATTTGTATAATTTAACCAATGTTGTTCAGTCGCTGATGCAGGATTTTAAAAATTTGGAACACGAAGTTAATATCGAAGGAAATATTAGTTGCAGAATGAATCCGTCGCATTATTTTGGCGTATTCAATGATTTCTGCAAGCAAGGTAATGCCTTGGTAGAAAACGCAAATGAAGATATGTCGCTGGTATTCGAGGTTTTGGGAGCGGTGAGCGACGGAAACTTCGATATAAAAGTGCGCGAACTTCCCGGAGAAAAAGCCGCGATAAACCGACACTTTGACGAAATCGTAGAAAACCTGCGCGAAATTCACAATGAAATAACCCATCTGTTCCATAACGCCGCGCAAGGTATTTTGGATGAATGCGCCGACGAAAGCAAGTACAAAGGCGACTGGGCAAAATTAATCAGCGAAATGAATGCTTTGCTTGGAACTGTTGCAGACCCTCTTGCAGAAATTGAGATATCTTTGGCGGAAATGTCCAAAGGAAATTTCGACACCCCTGTAAAAGGAGACTACAAGGGCGCGTTTGACAAGCTGAAACAAACGGTTAACTCAACAGGTCAGGAACTTGTAAACAATGTAGATGAAATTACAAAAATACTGCTTGCGCTTGCCGAAGGCGATTTAACAGTGCCTATAGACCGCGCATATTTAGGTTCATACACGCCAATAAAAGCGGCATTGATTTCTATTTTAAAATCCCTTAACTACTCGCTTTGGGAAGTGCAGAGCATAGCCACTAGTGTTCAAGAAGGCACAGCACAAGTGGCACAAAATATAGACACCCTTGCAGATGGCACAGTTCGTCAAGCCGATGCCATAAAGGTGCTTAATGATTCTCTGGAGTCCATCAACGAAAAAACGCGCCAAAGTGCGGAAAAAGCCGAAACCGCCAACCAGCGTTCCATGCTTTCTACCGATAGCGCGCAAAGCGGCACTTCAGACATGCAGACCATGATTAACACCATCGAGGGGATAAAATCTTCATCCACAAATATCACAAAAATAATCGGCGTAATTCAAGATATCGCTTTCCAAACAAACCTGCTTGCCCTCAATGCTTCCGTAGAGGCAGCCCGCGCAGGCGAACATGGCAAGGGTTTCACCGTTGTAGCAGAAGAAGTACGAAGCCTTGCCACCCGAAGCCAGAGCGCGACCCACGAAACCATTACAGAAATAGAAGAATCTATGCGCCGCGTAAACGAGGGCATTACCGTCGCAAATGGTGCCTCGTCCTCCCTTGATATGATTGTAAACCACGTTACCGAAGTTTCCTCTCTCATTTCCCAAATTTCAAACATGTCAAAAGAACAAGCCCACGCAATAGAGCAAGTTTACAATGGCGTAAACGAAATTTCCCAAGTAGTTGAGGCAAACAAAACATCTTCGGGCGAATGCACAGAGGCAAGCAAATCCCTCAGCTCCCAAGCCGAGCTACTCAAAAAAGCAGTCTCTGTATTCCAAGTAAGACCGCCTAGGGAAGTTTATAATACGTGATGTAGGGGTAGGGCGTTCCGGCGTGTAAAATGATATATCATTGGAGGAATCAGTATGTTTGAAATAATTAAAGCAAATGTAACGCCGCAAGAAGCAACGGCATTATATCCTAAAACCCCTTCCAATACGCATAATTACAAGCCTGATAAGCTTAGTACCAAAACATCATCCATATATTAACAAATGCATTGCACGCCATATATTTACAGGCGTTGAGCGGTTTTATCCAAAGCACCGCAGCTGATGACATTTTGTCAGGCATAAATCGTGCAATTGCACGATTTTTTGTTGTGCCGTTATGTTTACAAAAATTATGTTTACAAAAAAAATATTGTGTGATATATTGATACTGTGATACATATGTATCACAGTATCAATATATCAAGGGGTGAGTGTACGTTGTGATTTTTCAAGAAAATATCCCCATTTATGTGCAAATTGCCAATGACATAAAAGACCAAATTATTGCGGGGCGGTTAAATGATGGAGATAAATTAAACTCTATTAGGGAGTACACCATCACCTATGAAGTAACATCACTTACCATGCAGAGGGCCTTGGGACTTTTAGAGCAGGAGGCGGTTGTTGAAACAAGGAAAGGGGTGGGTAGCTTCGTGAAACCGGGAATAAGAGAGCAGTTAAAGGTGAAATTAGTGGAGGAACTTGTGCGAGATTTTATCACCCGCGCAAAAAATATGGGAATAACAGGGGACGAAATATTAAATTGTGTAAAGGAAGGGATTGAAAATGGCTAATGCAGTAACGGTGAAAAATCTGAGCAAGAATTTCGGGAAAAAAGAAGTATTCAAGGATTTTTTAAAGACTTCTTCCCCGATTTTGACCACAAAAGAGCCAATCAGCTATGCGAAGAATTCAATCTCGACCCAAGGGATACAATTAAAAAAATGTCCAAAGGTCAGCAAGAAAGGCTGTGCATTTTATTATGTTTGTGCCGCCAAGTTCCACTGTACCTTTTAGATGAGCCAATCGCGGGGCTGGACCCAAAATTTAAACACGAATCCATAAAGGCTATGCTTGCCAACACGGATGAAGGGCAAACCGTAATAATTTCCAGCCACTTGTTGAGAGATTTGGAAACGGTCTTCGATGAAATCTTCATCTTGAAAAAGGACTCGGTTGTGCAAGCAGTTTGCGAAGATATTCGCGCACAGGGTAAGTCTGTAGAAGCATTTTACTTGGAAGTGGTGGGTCAATTATGAAAATGTACATTCGCGCTACAATTAAATGGGAATTGAGAAAATATATGTATCGTGTGGGGATAAGCATTGGTTTCTTATTAGGCTCGTGGGCTGTATTGCTGCTAATGCCTGTTCCGAGCGATTCGTGGTTTGCGATATTTGATGCGATTGCATTTATCCTAATATTTACCGCAGGAGTCACGGCTGTGCTGGTAGGGATATATATGGTCTTAATTCATCCGTACTATGCTGCATTTGGGGATTTTCACAAGGCATCGCTAATCGAACATCAAACTTCCCGAACGTATTCATATAAACTATGCGCCCGCATTTTGCTTAACATATTCACTTATTTTATTGGCTTGGGTTCAATTTGGGTGACAATGGCACTTTTGCAAAGATTTGAAGCATGGGCAGATAGCGATTGGTTTAGTGGTATGCTGGTCGATTCGACCGCTTTTCTGATTCCTATGGTATTCGTGTTTGCGCTGGGAGTCCCTTTAGTATTGCTAATTGGTGTGAACTTCTTAGAATCTGCACTTTCCGGGAGGGGCAGTAATTTAGATAGCTTGGACGTTATGTTACTTCTATTTATCTCCCGCTTACAATCGTCGCAATTGTATTTATATCTCGGTATATGGACAGACACGCAGAGGTTTCGATATGAAGTGGCGGGCTACGATAATTTACTTTCAACCAGCGATTTTATTCTTTCCAAGCAGTTATTTTCCAAGAGGCATTCTTCTTTGCTGGAGCAATTATAAAAATAACAGTTGTATGGCAGCAATCTAAATGAACCATCTTTATCGCCCCGCATATGGAACGAATGTGAATCGCGGATAGGTGGTATGTTACTGTCCGCGGTAACAAACATTAGATAGCCACCGCAAGCAGTACGCTCATGTTCAACGGGAAATAGCGTTACTTCCAGAATATCCCTATAGTAAATGAAAAAATCTCCACCCTTCAGACCCTTATATCCACCCTTATCCCCTTTGTATAAGACGGATTTTACTAAAACACCCTCATCATATATTAAAATTTCTCGCCCATGCCCACTATTATGCGAAACTATGGGTTCAAGTTTTTTTAGTTTTGCTTGCATCAAAGGTGTTATTAACCTATTCATCCTTCCTATCCCCTCCGCGTTCATTTTGCGCGTACATATATGTTGCTAATCGCAATTTATTTATATAAAGGTGTACCTTTCTATAG
>JGI24703J35330_11748391_pt1 | contig 15237 bp, 13 predicted proteins | sample TergutNt197P1_FD_35330 | JGI IMG/M metagenome (IMG submission 35330) | reverse complement strand
CTGGCGCTGCTGCAAAGGCGTTAAAAGTCAGTAAGCCAAGCACAACAATAGCGGCGAAAATCCCGATAGCGCTGGTTTTCTTATTTTTCATCACCGAGACAATTCGTTCCTCAACCGCATGGCGGGCAAAACTGCTATGTAATGGAGATAATGTATTTTGATGTTCAGCTAGTGCAAGGAGCGCTTGGGCGTAGGCTTTTTTGGTTTTAACACCAAATTGTTTTAAGACCCATGCGTCGCAAGAGATTTCTAAATCGCGATTGATGAGGATGAAAGCTACCCAAACAAAAGGGTTAAACCAATGAAGACAAAGAATGAAAAGTATGAGGAGTTTCCATAAAGCATCCCATCTTTTAACGTGATAGAGCTCATGAGAAAGGATGTAGCGAAGGTGAAGCTCATCTTGCAAGTCCATATCAGCAGGGAGGATGATTTTAGGTCTCAACAATCCAAATGTTAAAGGGGTAGTGATTTGATCGGAAATTAGAATTTTGAGAGGGCGTCTAAGTTGTAGCGTAGTTTGCCACTGAATTAAAAAGCTATCTTGATGTGGTACAGCAGATTTTAGTTTTTGAATTGATTTCCGGTGACTGATCATAAAGAAAGATAGCGTTAACGTTGCTCCTATTAACCAAATGATTGAAAACCAATTTATATCAATTAGCAGGTTAGTAGTGACGGAATTTAAGATTCCTGTTTGATTGAATGCTAAATCAGGATATTCGAGTGGGGCATTAATGTGGTGGAATGCCTCGCTCGATAAATTAAGAATGTGTTCCGTATTAGGTGAGCTCACGTAGTAGGTTGCTTCTGGTGTAAAGGGTTGTAACAAAAAAATATTGAGGCTATAAGGGGTGGAAAAAGAGAAAGGGAGCACTAGGCGGATGAAGACGATGCCCCAAAGGAGCGGAAATGTGATTTTGGGTAGGTTGTTGAGGAATAAAGCGCGGAGAATGACGACACCGATGATGAGAGTGATGGCTGCAATGCTAAGTTCGATGAGTGTCATAATTATGCCTCCTCATCTTCGTCAAGTAATTCAATGAGTGCTTTCATGCGGGTGATTTCATTTTTGGAAATTTTATCGTCGGTGAGAAAGGCAGATAATAGGGCGCTAGGTGAGTTGCCGAAAAGTTTGCCGCTTAATTCACGGGCTTCTTGCTTTTGGACATCAGCTTTGGTGATGAGGGGAATACAGCGGAATTTAGGGTCAAGACGTAAAACCGCATTTTTGGCGATGAGTTTTTTGATGGTGGTGTAGGTTGTGTTAACATTCCAGCCGATGTCTTCTTCTAGGATATAGGCGATGTCGCGCGCGCTGGTTTCGCCTCTTTCCCATAGGATTTCCATGATGCGTAGTTCTGAATCGAATACTTTTATTTTCATAGATATGACCTCACTTTTTTGCGCTATAAGACGCCAGTAGTATTTGGGAATAAGATTCTAATAGTACTATAATACCATGCGGGTAGTAAGAAGTCAATACGATTGGAGTAGTTTTTTTAGTTTTTTTTGGTCTGGTTTTTGGCTTTTTTTGTTTTGTTCTTGTCTTTGGGTTCGGTTTAACCCTTTCGGTGATCAGTTTGGGGTTTCTTTTTAGTTTGTTTAGGGGCATTGCTTGTGGTTAGTCTTTTTAGCTTGCACGGCTTTCGCCTTGCATTAATGATTTTTAGCGATGGATGAAAAAATATAATCGCTAAAAATCATTGGAATGGAGGGTTGGTTTTGGGCCGAATTGCGAAGTTGTGTGTTTTGGTTAGTGTTAGTGAGTTGTTGTTGTATTTGGTGGTGTGAAGGTTTATTTGATTTTGCTTTTTTGTAGTTCGAAGTAGGTGTTGATGACTTCACTCGCTACTTCTAGGGCAATGGGGTTTTTTTCGTTTGGTAGTTCGGCTTGGGGGAATACGACGGCAATTGCGATCTCTGGTGTGTTAAAGGGGGCGTAGCCGATGAAGGTTATGTGGTGAGAAGGTATGAGCTTGCCTTGCCAGTCGTAGGTAAGGTGACCTTGTTCGTCACGGACGAATTCTTCTGCAGTGCCTGTTTTCCCAGCAGGGGAGTAGGGGGAGTTTTTGAAGTGGGAATATCCTGTTCCTTCGGGTGTTTGCAGTGCTTGTCTAAAGCCTTCTTGGACGCGTTCGAATGCAGCCGGTGGTAGGTTGATTTGGTTAAGTAGATTAATAGGTGGTGAGTGGATTATTTGATGGTCTGTTTCGGAGATGTTGAGTGTGGCTTCTTTTAGTAGTCTAAGGGCATAGCGGTTGCCGCCATTGGCGATGGTTGCTGTGTACTGGGCGAGTTGTAGGGTGGTGTAGGTGTCGGATTGACCAATGGAGAAGTCAAGTAGTTTGGCGATGCTCTGATCTTGATTTTTTAAGCCGATTTGTTCTTGTGGTAGATCGATGCCGGTATAGGTGCCTAATCCATATTGTGCAAATGCTGCTCGGTGGTAGGTTAAGGTGGTGGGGTCGATACTTAAATTTGTTTTAGGTTTATAGATGTCACCGCCGATTCTGATGGCTTGTTGCATAAAGTAGACATTACTTGAGGAACGAAGAGCGCTAATATCATTGACCATGCCGAGGGAGGTCCATGAAGCTTTTTTGGAGCCATCGGCAAAAATCATCGGTTTATCTTCGATGATATCGCCAAAATGGGTTGCACCAGCTTCATAGCCAGTTAGAAGGGTTGCACCTTTAACGACTGATCCCATTGTAAAAGCGTGGTGCATGGTTCCTAGAGGGGCGTCGGTAAATGTTCCGTCTTGATTTAATATTTTTCCATTTAAAGATAAAATCTCCCCAGTATTTGGGCAACTGATCACCACATATCCTTCTCGCAGGTACTTTGCACCTGGACGGTTTGCTTTGCTTGATATTATGTGCCTTTCAAGAATGTTATCGATGGCATGGTTTAGTTCGATATCGAGAGTTAGGGTTAGATTAGCTCCTTGCATCCCCTTTGAAATTTCTCTGATTTCTCCATTTTTTGTTATTTCTGTTTGTGACTTATGGCCACGCAACAATTTTTCATATTGAAATTCGATGCTCGATAAACCGATCGGGTCGTTAATGGCATAACCTCTATCTAAGTAAGGAGTGAAATCTTCACTTAAGAGGCTTGAATCGCCTTTACTTACACGACCGATCAAATCATAAAGCCCTAAATCATCTGAATAATGCCGTTTTGCTTTGGTTATAACATCAACTCCTGGTAACAAATCTCCTCGTTCTATGACTCGTGCGATTTCTTGGTTGTCGGCGTCTAATTTCAACGTGTTCTCACCGCCATAAAAAGCTTCGGTCATCCGCAAAAAAATAACATGTGCCCGAATCTGGACATCAGTTAACGATTTTAAATCTTCTTCTTTTATCTCAACCCAATCCACCGTAGGATTTTCCTGCTGGTATAAATCTTTTAATTGATTAACACTGATTCTGTCAGTTTCGACATCAATCAACTCAGCAAGTATGTAAGCGATGGCGTATAATTCATCAATACTTTTTGACTCATCATAGCGGTAAATGATCGCTGGTACGGGGCTGTTAGAAACAAGTTCTCTGCCATATCGATCATAAATCGCTCCGCGTGTCGAGGACTTTTTGATGAGGTTTAACTTTTCCTTTTTCTCTAAAAAAGCAACGTATTGATCGGAAAAGACGTGATGTATATAGGTGATTCTGATCAGGAGGATGGTAGCGAGGATGAGGCTGATCAATTTAACGAATTTGATTCGCGGGGTGGTGATGGTTAAAAAAGGGTATTTTTCTTGAAGATGTTTGAATTTTTTTCTCATGGAATTACCACCTTTGCTGTTTGAGGACGATCTTGGATTATTATGCGCAAACTTCGAACATTCATAACTTTAAATCCACCAGCTGGAATTGTAAAACTCGCTATATTATTGTATAATGCTAATTAGGTGATAATGTATGGAAAAAATAAGACACCGCAATCAGACGCGGAAAATAAAAATAGGAAAGCTTGATTTTGGCGGTAGTAATTTAGTGACAGTTCAGTCGATGACAACCACTAAAACAAAGGACATAGAAGCAACGGTTGTGCAAATTAAGCAATTAGCAGTAGCAGGTTGCGATATTGTGCGCGTGGCTTGTTTGGATGAAGAGGACGCCCGAGCCATAAAGGAAATCAAAGCGCAAATTCCAATTCCACTAGTCGCAGATATTCATTTTGACTATCGATTAGCGCTACTTGCTATTGAAAATGGAGTCGATAAAATTCGCTTAAACCCTGGTAATATTGGGAATGAGGATAAGGTGCGCCAAGTTGTCGAGGCTGCAAAAGCTAAAAACATTCCTATTCGCATCGGTGTTAACGCAGGTTCATTAGAAAAGCACATCCTGAAGGTGCACAAAAAAGCTACACCAGCTGCCATGCTTGAAAGTGCACAACATCATATCAAAATTCTCGAAGATTTAGACTTTTATGATATTGTTGTATCTCTAAAAGCGACTGATGTTGATTTGACAGTGAAAGCTTATGAATTAGCGGCAAAGACGATTTCTTATCCACTTCATTTAGGCATTACGGAAGCGGGAACGGAATTCTCAGGCACGATTAAATCAGCCATCGGGTTAGGAATTTTGCTCAATCAAGGAATCGGCAACACGATTCGCGTTTCCTTATCAGATGACCCTGTGAAAGAGGTTAAAGTGGCGCGGGAAATCTTGAAAAATTTTGGTTTAATTAGTAATATGCCGACTCTAGTGTCTTGTCCGACTTGTGGTAGACTTGAATATGAAATGATCCCCCTTGCGAAGCAGGTTGAAAAGTATTTGGAAAATATCCCGCATGATATAACAGTTGCTGTGATGGGGTGCGCAGTAAACGGACCTGGGGAAGCAAAAGCTGCAGATATCGGGATAGCTGGAGGGCGTGGTCAAGGCATTTTATTTAGAAATGGGGAAATTGTTCGCAAAGTGTCGGAAGCGGAAATGTTTGATGCGTTGGTTGCAGAAATTGAGAATTATATCAGTGAGCTATCATTAAACTAGTAAAGAGAAAAACTGGATTGATTATGAAAAAAGAACGTAAATCCACTGCAAAATCCTCGAAAATGATTTTAACTTGAAAAAAATCAATTGTATTGGCTTGTCTGGTTGCCAAAATCGTTGTAAATTTGCACAAAATCAGGTATAATAAATTCATCTAAAATACGAGGCAGGTGCTAGTAATGCTTGATGAATTAATTCTCGAAGAACTACAACTTATAGATTTAAAAGGGATAATCGTTTTAAGCATCAAGTGTGGTGGGACTGCGATTCGTGTGCTTTTCAAAGTAGATCGGCCAGATACGGATATTGATGTGGCAGAAATCGAATTTGAGGTCAATGATAACTACCAAGTGAATATTTTTGGTGCGACACATGAAGGGACGTTTCATGATAACCCGAATTATTTGTTTCAATTTGAAAATATCGTCTTTGATGTGATGACCAAAGTCAAAGTGGTTGAAAAAAGAATGCGTCAAGAATATGGTTTACTGCTTGCTCAAATGGAGAAGAAACCTTTTATTATCAACCCTGTGGAACAAGCGCGTTGGGAAGCTGTTTTGAGGCATGAAGAAGTTGTTTTAAAGCAAGAAGCAGAGCTCGATGCCAAAGAAGAGGAGCTTCGATTGCTAGAAATCTTGCTCCAAGGGAAAGAATTTGCTAATGCTTTACTAAGAAGTGAAGAAGAAGAAAATTTGGAGGCAAAGCGTTTGGAAAATCGTGAAAAATTGGGAAATAGCGTGAGGAAGCATTTGGGAAGATTTAGAAAATAAACGGATGAGATGGAGGTGTAACAATGGAATATTTGGCAATGAAGAAATTTGTCTTAGCAGAGCTGTCGAAAATGGATTTGAACGGCATGTTTGTTACTGATTTTTCTATTGATACAACCACCATTAAACTAGTTGTTAAACTCGGTGATTCGCTCGTAGCATTTTTAATGAAAGATCACGATTTTGAAGTTTTATCGGCCATTCACCATGGGAAAAAATATGAAGATGAGGCGTATTTGAAGCAGTTTTTTCCCTTTGTCGAGGCTGCTATTGCTTACTTAAGTCCGATTGTACGAGAGAAAATGGAAGCTTATACGCAAATGACAAATACCATTGAATATCGGGAAAAGCAGATTAAAATTAGGGAAGAGCAGGTTCAAAAGCGAAAATTAACATTGGATGCGCGTGAAAAGTTATTGAAATTTCAGACGGAAGCTGTTGATTTTGAACATCAAACATTAGAAGCTGATAAACTAAGAGGTGAGGTGCACGGGGTAAGAAAATGGGGAAGAGAGAATGATTTTCTTATTAAGTGGCTAGTAGCCGCTATCGTTGTGTTACTAGTAATTGTAGCTGTGATGCTGATTAGTTAATGTTGGCGTAGCGGTAAAAGTAAGAGAAAAATTTTAATTTGAATTAGCTAGGAGTGGTAAAATGAAATATTCTAAACCAAGAGGAACATATGATGTGTTGCCGACTGAATCAGGGAAATGGCAATTTATTGAAGGAATCATCAAGGAAGTAGCGCGTGTATATAACGCCCACGAAATTCGCACGCCAATTTTTGAAGCCTCTGAATTATACCACCGTTCAGTTGGTGAAACTAGTGATGTGGTTAGTAAAGAAACCTATGACTTTATCGACCGTGGCGATCGTTCTATGACGCTAAGACCCGAAGGAACAGCAGGTGCGGTGCGTAGCTTTGTTGAGAACAAACTATATGTTAAAACGGGTAGCCAAAAAATGTTTTATGTTGGTCCGATGTTTCGTTATGAAAAACAACAAAAAGGGCGTTTTCGTCAACATATCCAATTTGGTGTTGAAGCGTTTGGAAGTGATGAACCATTATTAGATGTAGAAATTATCTCAATGGCGTGTTTAGTGCTGGAAAAACTAGGTCTTGATAATAATGTGAAAGTTAAGCTAAATTCACTAGGTGGAGATGGAAGCCGTGCGCTTTACCGTGAAGCGTTGGTGAATCATTTTGCAGCTTATAAAGACGAGCTGTGTTCTGATTGTCAGGTGCGTTTTGATAAAAATCCGTTGCGTATTTTGGATTGCAAAAAAGATGCGGGGAGTGTGGCGATGGAGACTGCCCCTGCTATGATTGATTATTTGACTGAGGAAGATGCTGCTTATTTTGACGCTGTTAAGGCTGGCCTTGATGCAGCGGGAATTGCTTATGAGTATGATCGTAACTTGGTGCGTGGGTTTGATTATTATACTCATACGATTTTTGAAGTGCAAGCTGATATTCCTGGATTTGGTGCTCAAACAACCCTTTGTGGTGGTGGTCGTTACGATAAATTGGTTGAGGAATTAGGTGGCCCTGCGACACCTGCTATTGGGTTTGGGATGGGGCTTGAACGTGTGTTGCTTGCTTTAGAGGCGACTGGGTCAGAGTTGGATATTGACCGAAATGTAGATGTATTTTTCTTGCCTATGGGTGAGGATGCTGGGATGATGGTTGCGAAATTGATGAGAGATTTACGTGCATCGGGTGTGATTTGTGAAGCTGATTATTCATCACGCAAGTTAAAAGCTCGGTACAAATTGGTTGATGATGCCCTTGCACGCTATAGTGTTGTTGTGGGTGAGGATGAAGTTGCCAGTGGTGAGTTTGGTTTGAAAGATGCGAAGACTGGAGAAACGACAGTTGTGAAAGTTGATGAAATAGTAAAATTTATAGAAGGTTGTGAGTAAGATGTTAGTAGTTACAACACCGATTATTGAAGGAAAAAAGATTGTTGAGTATAAGGGTGCTGTATTTTCACAGGTTGCTGAGGGAGCAGGGTTTAGCCGAGGGTTGAGTGCGGCTTTGCGTTCATTTGCTTCTGGACGTTCAGCGAGCCATGAAGAAATGGTGATTAAAACGAGAGAAATCGCCATGGCTGAAATTATGGAAGAAGCCCGCAAGTTAGGAGCGAATGCGATTGTTGGCTTAATCATGGATTATGAGACGATGGGTCAAGATGCGATTTTGATGTTTAAAGGTGCTGGGACAGCCGTTGTGATTGAGTAAGTAAAGGTGATATCAGTTTCACATGAGTGTGCCAACTCATAGAATATGCATAATATTCAAAATGGTTTTTATTATTAAGTAGTATGTGCAACATTGGATGTGCTTTTGTCGTCTATTATAATGAGTAGCAATTAATGGAGAGTGATGAAACGATGAAAAATAAAAAAACCATGATAATGAAATGTGCAATGATTATTATTGGCGCAATTATGTTGGCTTTTACTGCTAGATTGGTTCAGGCACAAATAGATTTTGGCGGAAATGACCCCATAATGATTGAATTCCATGGGGACTACGAAGAGGTTTTAGCGTGCTTGAATTCAAAAGAGTGGGATATTGCTGAGGAATGGACTGTACAGGATTTAGCTACATTATTGTCATGTGTAGATGGTATGTGGCAGTTTACGGATGGTGAACCTGATGTTATAGATGATTCAGATGAAATAGATGAAGAATTTGATGATTGGGATAATGATTCAGAAGAAGGGGTATATCTGAGAATTGGATTTATGGGTATGATTCCGTTCGAAGACCTTAATTGGGATGCGTTTCGGGATGGAGATGCGAGCGACCTTGTCTTTGTTCAAATTATTGAATACAATTGGGAGGGCATGTTTCATTTTCAATCATCAGAACCTGAAATAGCACAGATATTAAGATGGCTTTATGAGCACCGAGATTCATTTACAAGTGAAGAACCTGTTCTTTTCGAATTCCCAGATGAAATGACAGATGAAGAGTTTAATCGATTGATTGATGAAGAGGGAGCCATCTGGATGCCTCGCGAAATACGAATAGGGACTAAGGTGGATGCTTGCCCTTATGATCAGGAACACGCCCCTTGGACCGAAGGTATCGGGTATTATTGTGAAACGATATTTTATATGGATGATGAATTGTTTGAGAGATTGTATGATTTTGCTTGGACATTGAGATAAAAAAGATGTAGTAAGAAAGGTAGTTTTTGATAATGAAGAGAACACATAATAACGGCGAATTAAGAATTGCCAATGTTGGAGAAAATGTATGTTTAAAGGGGTGGGTAGCGAAAACTCGTAATTTAGGAGGGCTAATTTTTATTGATTTAAGAGATCGCTACGGAATAACACAGTTGATGGTCAACCCTGAAACAGCGGACCCTCAAGTGGCGGCTGTTGCAGAAAGCTTAAGAAATGAATATGTGGTTGAGCTTGAAGGAAAAGTGATTGAGCGTGAAAGTAAAAATGCTCAGATGCCAACCGGGGATATCGAAATTGAAGTGACGGCGATTAAAATACTCGCAAAAGCTGAAACAACCCCATTAATTATTGCTGATACAACCGATGCATTAGAGGAAACCCGTTTAAAGTATCGCTATTTAGACTTGCGTCGACCTGTGATGCAAAAGACTTTTATGTTGCGTCATAAAATGATCGCGAACTTTCGTCAGTATCTAGATAATCATGATTTTATTGACGTCGAAACACCAATTCTAACAAAAGCAACACCAGAAGGTGCACGGGACTATTTAGTACCAAGTCGTGTTCACCCAGGTGATTTTTATGCATTACCTCAATCACCACAGATATTCAAGCAACTTTTAATGGTCGCTGGTTTTGAACGCTATTACCAAGTCGCTCGCTGTTTTAGAGATGAGGATTTACGTCCTGACAGACAACCTGAGTTTACACAACTTGATATCGAAATGTCTTTTATGACACAGCAGGAAATTATGGCATTGGCAGAAGAGATGATTAAGAATATGATGCGAGAAATCGCTGGAATTGAGATTAGTTACGACTTTCCAATTATGTCATATGCTGAAGCGCTGGATCGTTTTGGCTCAGACAAGCCAGATACACGCTTTGAGATGGAATTAATTGCACTAAATGATGCTGTTGCTGACTGCGGGTTTTCCGTTTTCGCAGAAACAGTGAAAAATGGTGGTATGGTTAAGGCACTTAATGTTAAAGGTGTTGCTGAGAAATTTTCGCGTAAAGACATTGATAAATTAACTGATTTCGTCAAGAAATATAAAGCGAAAGGTCTAGCATGGGTTAAAGTTGAAGCGGATACTTGGACTGGCCCAATTGCGAAATTCTTTGGATCAGATGATGTTGCAAAAGTTAATGCGGTTGTAGACGCTCAAGCAGGAGATTTGTTATTATTTGTTGCAGACAAACAAGAAATCACCGAAAATAGCCTAGGCATGCTACGCGGACATTTAGCTCGTGAACTAGGCTTAATTGATGAATCAAAATACAATTTCTTATGGGTTGTAGATTGGCCATTATTTGAATTTGACGAAGAAGCAGGTCGCTACTTTGCCGCACACCACCCATTCACAATGCCTGCGTTAGAAAATGTTGAAGATTTTGATAAAAATCCAAGCACTGCATTAGCCCAAGCATACGACGTTGTCTTAAACGGTTACGAAGTCGGCGGTGGTTCAATTCGAATTTACGACCCCGAAATCCAAGCCCGCATGTTTAAAACACTCGGTTTTTCAGAGACGGAGCAACAAGAACAATTTGGCTTTTTAATCGAAGCCTTAAAATACGGAACCCCACCACACGGTGGCATCGCCCTCGGACTTGACCGTTGGGCAATGATCCTAACAGGGACAGAAAGCATTCGCGACGTGATCGCATTCCCAAAAACAAACTCAGCATCAGACCTTATGACTGCAGCACCAAGCATAGCAACTCAAGCGCAACTTGAAGAATTATCAATAAAAACTGATGCGAAAAAGAATGAAGAGGTATAACAATGACTGTAACATGCTCATATTGTAGAAAAATCGTCCACTTCCCCGCTGACAAATGCGATGGCTGCGGAGAAGCACTCCCTGCATGGGAAATTAAACAACCAAAACCTGACAGAACACCAGTAATTATCGGCGGAACTGCCATGATTATACTGGGCGTTGTTGTAGTACTAGGATTCGTATTATTTGCAGCTAGAACTGAAGAAAGCACTCAACAAACCACTAATGTTCAGGTTGTAACAACCCCAGCAACAGAAGCTATCATTGAAAATGTGCGCTTATCCCCAGCAGAAACCATCACAGACTCAGCCCTAAGACAAGCACTAGAATTCTATTTCAGAAGAGAAATCAGCCGAATCGAATGGAGCGACATCGAACAAATTAAAACAATCGTTATCGAATCAGAAGCCATCTTTTTAAGTGAATCGCACATTCCAGTAGCAAACATGTACGAAAATGCTGAAATAATCTCAATAACCACTGACGCACAAGTTAGCCAAATGGATCAACTAGGCTACTTTGAAAATCTAGAAGTGCTAGCCATCCGCACAGCGGGCCAAATCTCAAGCTCAACCCTCGAAGGACTGACAAACCTTGCAGAACTAGAATACCGCGCCAACAGAAACCTTACCGACTTGACACCACTTACCGGTCTATCAGGGTTAAGACGATTAACAATAACAGGTGGAAACCTAACGAGCCTGCAAGGCCTTTCTGAATTAAGAAACCTCTACGCAATCAGCTTCAGATCAACCGGCCTCACCGACTTATCCCTCCTTAACCAACAACAAAACATCACCGACCTAACCCTCTATCGCAACAACGACCTTGCATCAATTAGCACCTTAGAAACAATGACCTGGCTCACATCTCTTCACATCGAACGCATGGACGAATTAAACCTCCATGTCATTAGCAACCTAACCAACCTCGAATCCCTAACCATCATTCGCACTGATGCAAGAAGCTACGACTTCATCATCCCCCTAACAAACCTCCGCTACCTCCGCCTTTTTAACAACCGTGACGTACCAGAAATCCCAACTTTATCAGGCTTTTCCCAACTCGAAGAACTGCATATCGACAACGTGCGCAACCGTGGATCAGCGCGCCCTGTTGATTTCTTAAATGGCGTAACAACCTTGCGAAAACTAACATGGCATGACCATGACTCCCTTGAACCATTAAGACAGATGACCGACTTAGAAGTTCTACACCTAAATCCAGGTTGGCATTTAACGGACGCAAGCCCACTCGCAGCCCTAACCAACCTCGACCATTTGCGAATTTACGAAGGTCGAACCAACGACCTAGTCGAAAACATGGATGCAATTGGTCAATTAACTCAATTGCGCCACCTTGACCTCTCAGAAAACAGCACCGGTCAATACACTCTCTTTTTCAACTGGGATTTCCTCTCAAACTTAACAAATCTACAATACCTAAACATCACCGGCAACACAGTAATCGGCAACTTCTCATGGATTAGCAACCTCCAACAACTAACGACACTAGAAATGGAAAACATCCGCTTAATCACAGACTTCACCCAAACCAGAGACGGTGGTTTTGTCAACACCTTCTTCGGCGACCGTATGGACGTAACCGACTTTGCAAGCGACCTAAGCCAACTCACCAACCTAACAACACTCAACATCTCAAACAATGGTATCAGAGACATCAGCTTCACCAGTCAACTCACCAATTTAGAAATTCTACTCGCTAGCGTCAACTACATCGCCGACATTTCGCCACTAGCTGAACTATCAAGATTAGAACTAGTCGATCTAAGACGAAATGCAATCACCAACTGGAGTGCAGTCGATGACTTAATTGATACACTGTTTTTGGGCAGATAGAAATTTTATGAAAAGTGAGTAACCCTTATTTGCTAAATTCGAACTACTGATCCAAAATATCACTAAATCGTCTAAATCACCGAATCGTGTATATTTTCAATCCCAACTCCATCTCAAAATATCGCTAAATCGCCAAAATCGCCTAAAAGTGTATATTTTCGCCCTCGAAACTAGTCCAAAATATCACTAAATCGCCAAAATCGTCAAATAGTGTATATTTTCAACCCCAAATCCAACAGCACCCCAAAAAACCACCAACAAAGAAGGAGGCTAAGAAATACGATGAAATACACTCTTATGCATCAATCCATAAAAGTAGCAGAAGTCAAACTCAATAGCAGTCATGCCATTGATGAAATTATAGAAATATATGATGAAGCTAGACTACCAATCGGCACAAAAACGCCTGATGGGAAATTAAACATCCGAATGCTTAATGCTTGGTGGCAAAACCGTCGTATTCCTCTTAGCCGTTCTGGACTAAAGGATCACCTTGAAAAAGAGCCATTTTTAACACCTGATGTCCTGCAAATGAAATCCTGGGGCTTGAGCCTCTCAGACCACTACTGGATGAACCCAGTAAATAATCCTTTAAACTGGAAGGACATTAACTTTTTTGACAACCCATTTTCAGAGGATGTTGGAAATATGTTGCTAGGAAAAAAGCACAGTGGCAATTTAGATTTAGTCTCGCCGGATAACACCTCTGATGGGTGGTTAAAAAAGAAATGGAAAATTATCAATGATGAGCGCTGTTTAGTTAAAGCGGGAAGTGCTGCTTTTTATCAAGAGCCTTATAATGAGGTAATAGCCTCATTAATTATGACGCGATTAGGTATTAACCACATTCCTTACTATGTCACTCAAGAAGATGATTTTCCGTACAGTGTTTGTGCCAATTTTGTTATAAAAGAAACTGAACTTGTCAGTGCTTGGTATGTGATGCAAGGGACAAAGAAGCCGAATCACGTTTCAGTTTATGAACATTACATCACTTGTTGTGAAATTCATGGAATTACCTTTGCACGAGAAGAAATAAACAAGATGATTATCGTTGACTATTTAGTAATGAATGAAGATCGTCATCAAAATAATTTTGGCTTAATTCGTGATGCCAGAACGCTGAAATTTATTGGAATTGCCCCGATATTTGATACAGGATCGTCATTGTGCTTTGACCAACCAACACATATCATGGGCAGCACAAAAAAATTAACCTGCAAACCATTCAAAAACAACCACGAAGACCAACTAAAACTGGTTAAAAGCTTTGATTGGCTCGACCTTGAACAATTAGATGGCCTTGAAAATGACATCAGAAATCTATTAAGCAATTCTTTTTACATCGACGAAGCGAGAAAAGAAAGAATTATCGAAATTCTACAGATGCGAATTGAAAAATTGAAGAAATACGTTGAACATTATCACCCAAATGATGATAAAATCAATCTCAAAAATGAAGTTGAAAAAAACATCGCATATTCTGGAAAGTGAGACATCCAAATGAATCAAACAATCATCACAAAAAGCGCCTATGAAACCATCGCATTAGCAAAAAAACTAGGTTCAGAACTAGCATCTGGATCTATTTTGACGTTAGAAGGAGACCTTGCAGCGGGAAAAACAACCTTCACAAAAGGCTTAGCTCTTGGGCTTGAAATAAAAGAAATCATTGACAGCCCAACATTCGCCATTGTGAAAGAATATGATTCAGGACGCATCCCACTTTACCACATGGATGTTTACCGCCTAGATAGTGATTCATGCGTCGAATTTATTCTTGAATATTTCGACCTAGAAGGAATATGCGTGATTGAGTGGGCATCCATCATTGAGCAAGATTTACCAAAAGAGCGAATTGAGCTAAAAATCAAGCGTCTTGAAGGTGATGAACGTGAAATAAGCATCACAGATAAAGGAGGCTTGCTTAGAAATGTTAACCTTAGCAATTGATACAAGCACAAATATTTTATCAATAGCCCTCGTCCGTGAGAAAAAAGTACTAGCAAGCATCGGCGAGTATACAAAAAACAATCAGTCGGAAATTTTAATGGCAAGAATTGAAACTATAATGAACCAATGTAAAGTAAAGCCTTACCAGTTAGAAAAAATTGCAGTTGCTAAAGGTCCAGGCTCTTACACAGGTATCCGTGTAGGTGTTGCCGCGGCCAAAAGCTTGGGCTATGCACTAGACATCCCTGTAGTAGGTATCTCTAGTTTAGAAGTCATGGCGAATTTTTCACTAGAACAATACTTTTTAAGCAAAAGAAAACCCAAAATTGATTTAGTAGCTCCAATGATTGATGCAAAAAGAGGGACAGTTTTCGCAGGTGCGTATGATTCAAATGGTGAGAATATCGTTGCTGATGGACATTATCAAATGAATGATTTCTTGGAAAAATTACCAAAAGAGAAATCGATCTTTTATGTAGCAGATGAGTCCTTAGTATTTAAAGAACAGCAGAATTGGATAACACTAGAAACAGCACTTGATGAAGGAACGAAAGCCGAAACACTTGCCAGACTTGCTGTTAAAAAATCACCAACAGAAAACATCCATAAATTAGTCCCAAGCTATTTAAGAAAAACTGAAGCGGAGATGAAT
>JGI24703J35330_11748392_pt1 | contig 15257 bp, 10 predicted proteins | sample TergutNt197P1_FD_35330 | JGI IMG/M metagenome (IMG submission 35330) | reverse complement strand
TGCCTCCGGGTAGAGCGTGTACGGTTACGCTCCATGTTATAGTGCCGTCACCGTGATTTTGTTGTACGCTGCGAGTTGCGGAAAAATGACCGGGTTCTTGTACTGAAAGCTGGAGGTCTGTTCCTCTTGCGCGTACGCTAAAGGTTACTGAGCTGCCTCTGGCAATGTGTTGGTGCGCACTTGGAGAAATGCTGTAGACTACGCCAAGATTGCCTGTTTGATGGCCGCCTTGCCAGCCTGTTGTAATATTTCTGCTGGTATCAGAAGGGGCATTTGTTCCGGTTTGATTGCTTGCATGGATTGTGATATTCCATGTTCCTCCTGCTGGAATCCATTGACCTGTTATCGGGTCGTGGTGTCCACCATGACCAAATGTAGTCCAGGTGTCGGCTTGCCATGTGCGGTTTCCTGTGCCTGAATTTTGGCGTGAAAGTTGTACACGTTGACCGTCAGGAAGGGTAGCCCATACAGAGTTTGCTTGGTCGTTTGTTGTAACATTAATTCTCAGTTGATTATTTTGACCTGCAAGCCAGTGTGCTGTAGGTGTTCCTACAATTTGGGTGGTAACATTGCCTACGGTTATATTTTCGGTGCGTGTTACCGCGCCTGTTTCTGTTCTGTCAGAGTTAGCAAAAATCGTTACATTACCTGTGCGAACCGGGTTGAATGTTACAGACCAGTTGCGCTGGGTTGCGGTGGTAGATGTGCGGGTTGCGTTAAATTCAGTACCGTCTACATTGCGTACCCATACGTTTTCAACGTCAGCATTTGTGCGAATTGTAATGGTTGCATTAGAGCCGGGGGCAACTGTACGGTTGGTAACGGTTGTGTTTTGAATTGAAGGGTTTGCAACCCTTACAAAAGGCTGTGTCAGTGTAAGTGTGTAGAGTCTTGTTGCCGCGCCGGGCCAGTTGTAGGTACGGTTAGAGCCTACTTCTACTTGTTGCTCTGTCCAAGAAGCGGGGGTGAAGTTAACTACCCATGTGCGATAATGCGCACCTTGTGAAAGCATTGTTCCGCGAGCGAATCTGCCTGTTGCGCGAACATTGTTTGCTCTGTCAAAGTTTACCCAAACTTCGTTTGTTTCGCGGCCGGTTACGATTGTAAGCTGAACTTGACCTGCCGCAAGAGCAGGGGTTTCGGTTACGCTTGCAATGGCGATAGGGCCAAGGTTTGCGGGTGCTGCCGGAATTGTTACAGCAGGGTTTGGTGTGGTTGCAACTGCTGCGCCCGTAACAGTAACGGGAACGCTTATGCTTGCAGCATTTGTTTCATTGTTAACGCTGTTTGCAAAAATGTTTACGGTGGAAGTGCGGGTAGGGGAAACGGTTACAGTCCAGTTGTTTCCTGAGCGTGTACCCTGTGTGCGAACACCGTCAACAACAGCAAATACGAAGTTGGTTTGTGCCGTTGCACGAATGGTAAATGTAATGTTTTGACCCGGAGCAATAGTGGTGCGGTCCATGGACAAGCTTGTTACAGCAGGTGCGGCAGAAACCGCCAGTGGTGCAGCCGCCATAAACAAGAACGCAACTACCGTCACAGTCAGTGTTTTGAGAATGCTTTTTAAAACTTTTGAATTCAAATCAAATCATCTCCTTCTAAGACATAGTCTATTTAACTTGGTAAATATAATACCACAAAATCACATGAAGAATATGTCAATTTTGTTGCAGAACAAGTTTTGTCGTGTTATGATTGACACGATAAATTTTTGGAGGTGTTAAAATGGCTTACAAAATTACAGATGCGTGCATTGCCTGCGGTGTTTGCGTAGACCAATGCCCCACAAACTGTATCGCGGAAGGCGACCCGATTTATGTAATTAACGCAGCAGATTGTATCGCTTGCGATGCATGTGCCGGCGTTTGCCCGGTGTCTGCTTGCGTTCAGGAGTAGAACATATTTAAAAATACGGCGAATATAAAACGCGGCAGGTCTAACATTCTGACAAAGCGTTTGGGTTCTCGTATTAAACGCCAAAGCCATTCTAGCCCTAGTTTTCGCATGAAAGATGGGGCTAGTTTTGCTTTGCCTGCCATTATGTTAATTGTTCCGCCTACACATAATGTAAGGCGCGTGTTAAGGCTTCTATTTTTCGATGCCCAAATTTCTGCGCGTGGCATACCTGTACATACCAGCAATATGTCGGGAGAAAGTTTATTTATTTCGTCGATTATTTCTTTATCGTTTTTAAAAAATCCATGATGCGTTCCGACTACATTTAGTAGTGGGAATTTTTTTTGCATGTTCTCTTTTGCCTTTTCTGCTACGCCTTCTTCGCCGCCCAAAAAATATGCTGTGAAAGGGACATTTTTTTTATTTAAATTTTCAAATAATGCAAAAGTTGTATCTACGCCGCGCACTCTTTCGGGTAGTTTTTGGCGGGTAAAGTATGAGGCGATTATAATTCCCACGCCGTCTGCAAGGGATAAATCGGCAGTTTTCAGGGCTTTTGCAAAATCTGCGTTTCGTCGTGCTTGCATTACGCCTTCGGGGTTTGGGGTGGTTATTATATGATTTTCTTGTTTGGATAAAAAAATTTCTAAAATTTCCATGGTTTCACTTTGTGTTAATTTTGCGAAGGGTATGTTTAAGATTTCTATGGTTTTCATGATTCGGGGAATTTGAACAATGTGTCAAATTTTGTTAGCAGTACAAAGTCGCCGCGCACTTTAATTCCGCCTATCATAAAAGCTTTTTGCGCCGTGGTTTTCTTTGTTAATACATCGTGCCATATCGTAGCATCTGCCATTATAATTATATCCGGCGCGGGGGTTGTGCCGTTTGTGTAGGTGCATTCGGTACTGTGAATGTGTATGAATCCGTCAAATATTTCACTGCCCGTGATATTTAACTGAATCACCGCTTGCAAACCTGCGGATAAACCGGATTGGAATGAGTTTGGTAAATCTCTTGTTAGCTTCTCTACTGTTTTAATTTCAAGCTCATTTGCTGTAGGCGCGAAGGGGTTAGCCGGAATAGCAGAAACAATTTCCTGCCTTTCGTCATCGCCGCCGGAATATTTTTGTGAAAATAACATCGAAAGCTCTTCGATTTCTTTTTCCTGCACTTCTGTAAAATTGTTCAGATGTGTTTGGATACTTTCAGATTTTTGTGGCTTTTCTTCGATAGGCGCGGGCTTCGTATTTTCAACCGTTAAAGCTTTTGAAAAAATAGTCGGCGCAATGTCCGTGGGAATTATATATTGGCGATTTTGTTTTACTGCTCTGTAGAAATCTTCGGCAATTTTATCTGTGAATTCGCCGGATTCACTGTCGAAATTTTCTACATGCCGCGCTTGCAAACCAATTTGCGCCGCCACAAAACCTCCCATATGATGCACAACACGTGTTAAATATTCCAGTGTGGATTTTTCGCCGCCATTTTGCGAAAGCGCGATTAACATACAGTGCTTGTTTGTTAAAACATTCGCGTATTCGGTGTGTTCCAGATATTCAATAAAACTTTGCATCAAGGCAGTAGGCGCGAACATTTGCGCTGTGGTTGCCAAAATAATCCCATCCGCGTTTCTTAATTTTTCCATTACACTATCCAGCGCGTTCGTGGTTTCTCCATCAAAGTATGGAGGATGTAACGCCCCTAAATCTATGGTTTCTGTCTCTATTTCAAGCTCTGAGAAAACATCCTTTGTACGCTTTATTATTTTACTTAACCCACGGTCGTAGTGCGTCATGTTTCCGTAAATGTATGCGATTTTCATAGGGGTTTCCTCCGTTTTTAATTTATTTTTTTCAGTTCCATCAAAGTGTTTTTACAATAATTTCTCCGCAATAAGAAATCATTTTTTCAAGGATGGTTATATCACGAGCCTTGCTCATACAACACAACCTCCTCATTACGTATTAAATTTAAAAATGACGCTTCAAGGCTTTGTGTTGTGACAACGTCAACATTTGTTCCTAATCGTTCTTGCAGGTCAATTTTGAATCCTGATAATTGGAACAGCCCGCGTAATTGTCCCTTGTCTATTCGCAGGTCTATATCACTGTTTGTATCGGCAATGCCTTTTGCATATGAGCCGAATAAATAAGCCTTTGCAATGCCATACTTTTTTGCAACTTCTGTAACTGTGGATTTTATTTCGTCTATACTAAAAAGCTTTGGCGGCATTTTGTTTCTCCTTTTAAGGTAATTCAGGGACGGTTCCTTTATGAATCCACTCGTAGAAAAAATCATGCAAGCTGTTTCCATAGATTTCTTCTGCGAGTTCGATAAAATTTTCTGCTGTGGCGATGTTGAAGGAAAATTGTTGGTAGTATTCGGACAAAAATTCTCGGAAAAGCTCGTCTCCCATGTGATGGTTTAGGGCATAGAACATAAGCATTGCCTTTCTGCCATGGGTGTGTGCGTAGTGTGCGCGATTTGGAGATGCATACAGACCGCGATATAGAAAAAGAGTAGTGCGGTCTTCGATTGAAACATGGTCGCGCTCCATTCTGGCGCGTAGGGATTCGGGTGTTGGGTAAAAAATCGGGGCTTGTACAAAACGAGTCAAGCCGTCTGTCAGCCATGGGGATAGGGTGCGGTTTGTGCCTATAATATTTGCGAACCACTGGTTGCCTATGCCATGTGCAACCCCCCAATAGCGACCGCCACGGTTTAAATACCATGAGTCAACAAATACGATTTGTGAAAATGAAAAACTATCTTCAACTAAGTCTGTTTCAACGATGGTTAAATGTCCGAGGGGATATGCTCCGATTTGCTCTTCAAAATGTTCAAAAGTTCGGCGGGAAATTTCCAAAATTTCGTCTATGAGAAGGGTTTCGGTGTAATAATAGAAGTGAATATCAATCCCACTTTCTGTGGAAATGCGGGCGTTTTGAAAATATGGTGAAATGGCGAAGGCAAAATCCCGCGCCTGATGTGCTGTGAAATGGGTAATTTTTGTATCGGTATCGCCGATTACTTCTTCTGTACGCAGACCGGTTCCAACGACAACATATCTGCTTGGGGTGGTTATTTCTACGCGATAATTGGCGGTTTCCAGAAGAAAAGGGCTTCCCGCAGGATAATGTGATTCGGTGTGCCAGCCGTCTTCGCCAAAGACTGCGAGCGTAGGAAGAAACATTCCAAACCACATTGCATAATCATTACTGCCTGTACGATGTGCCATTTGCGGAATTTGCGCGTTGTATTGTAATAGAAGCTGAATTGTTGTGTTGGGTTTTAGCGGCTCGGCGAGGTTTAGGGTTAGGATGGTTTCGTCCAGAATGAAATCCAGCGGTTCGTTATCCGCGAAAGCGTACTGGATATCCATGTATCCAAAATCAGGCTCATTCGGAAAAACTCGCCATTCAAGCTCCGGAAAAAAAGGAGGCGGGCTTACGTCTTCGCCAAAAGCATTCAAATAGACCCGCAGTACAATCGTATCCAGCGGGATATCGGCACGGTTTGTAAACTCTATATGCGAAATCCCCTGAACCGTACGTGCAGAGGGGTCGATTTCCAACGAAATGTTATACTCGTTGTATATAGGAATATCCGGCGGCGGTGGTTCAATTTCCGGCTCTGCTGTTTCAAACTCGCCGTTTTCATATTCGCCATTACTATTTTGCTCTGTAAGGTCGTTTTCATAAGGCTCGTAGTCATTTCCATTCCTACCGCCGCACGCCGAAAGCAAAAAAATTAGCGAAAAAATCAAAAATATATTTTTCATCCAAGCAGCACTTCCATTGTCGCACAGAATGATTATAATGTGATTATATCAGTAGAAACCACATAATTCCACAGTTCCACGAAATGGGTGATATTATGAAAAAGATTATTCTGACCGGTGGCGGCACGGCAGGTCACGTTATTCCAAACCTCGCACTTCTACCCGCTCTTAAAGAATACGAAGTGTATTATATCGGCAGCCATGAAGGGGTGGAGCGCGGCTTGGTTGAATCTGCCGAAATTCCGTATTATGGAATATCTTCGGGCAAGCTTCGCAGATACTTTGATTTAAAGAACATAACAGATATTTTCCGCGTGGCAAAGGGACTGGGTGACGCGCTAAAAATTATCCGCAAAATTAAACCCGACATCATCTTTTCAAAAGGCGGGTTTGTTGTTGTGCCTGTAATCGCCGCGGCAAGGCTTTGCGGGGTTAGGGTGGTGATTCACGAATCTGATATTTCGCCGGGGCTTGCAAACCGTCTTGTTATGCCCTTTGCGGAAAAAATTTGCATCTCTTTCCCCGAAACTGCCAAATATTTAAAGCCCAAAGCCCGCAAAAAAGCCGTTCTCACAGGCACTCCCATTCGCCAAAGTCTTAGCACGGGCGACCGTCTTTATGGCATGAAATACGCGGGCTTCGAGCCGGGCGGAAAACCGATTTTGCTTGTAACCGGCGGCTCGCTTGGCGCGTCGGCTATCAATACAGCAATTCGCGAAAATTTAGACGTGCTTTTGGAAAAATTCCGCATAATTCACCTATGCGGGCGGGGGCATCTTTCAGGAATAAAACAGCAGGGATACGCAGAATTTGAATATCTTGCCGACACGATGCCTGATGTTTTTGCCGCCGCCGACATTGTAATTTCTCGCGCAGGGGCAAATACGATTTTCGAGTTGCTTGCACTAAAAAAGCCGCATCTTCTTATTCCGCTAACGAGAGAGGCGAGCCGAGGCGACCAAATCCAAAATGCAAAATCCTTCGCAAAGCAAGGATTCTCAACAATTCTGCCCGAAGAAAAAATCAACAAATTACCTGAAGAAATTATTTCCCTTTACAATGAGCGCGAAAAATATATCGAAAACATGCAATCCCACGAGCTGACCGACGGAATCTCGGCAATTCTAAATGTAATTGAACGCCAATGCGCCGATATACAATTCCAGTAAACTTTCCCCAAACCAAAACGCCAACAACGCACCAACGCACAAAAACGGCCCGAAGGGCATATAAGCACCACGTTTTGCCTTTCCCGCGGCGATTAGATAAACCGCAAAAGCCCCTCCCGAAATAAACGCAAGAAAAAACGCGACAAACATAAGTCGCCAGCCAAGAAACAGCCCAACCATCGCCATAAGCTTAACATCGCCATACCCAAAGCCATCTTTTTTAAGCAAAACCAATGTGATTCTGTCGATGATTAAAAGCGGCACAGCCCCTGCAATAACGCCCAAAAGTGCGTCATGCCAAGCCCTTGCGCCATAAAAATTATTCGCAAAAAAATGCCCGCCGCCAACCAGAAAAACCCCCGAAATCGCGCCAATAATTACAAGCCCATCGGGAATTTCTTGAATATCAAAGTCAATAAACGAAATAACAAGCAAAACAAAGGCAAGTACCATCAGCGGCACAGCTGAAAGCGTAGCCGAATAGCAAACCATAGCCGCAAAAAGCCCTCCGCAAATCAGCTCGACCAAGGGATAGCGAAAGCTAATCCTTTTTTTACATTTGCGGCATTTTCCACGCAAAAATAACCAGCTAATCACCGGAATCAACTCAAACGGCGCAAGCCGATGATTGCAAAATGGACAAGCCGAAGGCGGCTTCACAATAGAAAGCCCTTTAGGTAAGCGATAAATAACTACGTTCGCAAACGAGCCAAAGCACAGTCCAAGCAAAAATGAAAAAGATAAAATCATATATTCAAGCATAGTGTGATTCTATTCAATTCGTGCCTAAAAGTCAAGTTCAATAGCGGTTTTATCCAAATCACCGTTGACATAATTTCCTAAAAAGACTTATAATTCTGCATAACGATACACAAACTGCAAAAAAGGCGGGGTTTTAATGTCTGATAACGGCTCTCCAAAAATTAATAGCGGAAAAAAATACCCAATTACCCCAAAACAATTACAAACAGACAGAAAACACTGTGAATATTGCCCTAACTCAATAGAAAATATTTTATCTATAAATAGAGGAAAAAATGAACATATAGATATTGATAATACTAATAAATGTGCGTCCTGTGGTATTGGTTCTTCTGATTTTATTTCCGGTACTTTGGTTTCACTTGCGCATAAATTAGATTTGCCCATGGCTATGGTTGAACGAGTGGAGTGCGACTATTATAAATTAACAGACATTGATAGTCGAAGAGAACAAGCTAAGGAAGACGGTTATTATATACATGAGGGAAAGGTTTATCACATTATAGATATCCCTTCTGCCTATAAGAAAACCCCTTTAGGGCTTTGTCAAAAATTTAGAGAAAAAAGCGATTGGCTTACAGGCAAGTGTGTAGACCATGACTTACGACATGCAATTAATGTATTTGAGGCCATTGATAACGATGACCCTGAAAACAGTTTAATACTTTACCATAATAGTGATGGTCAGATTTTGCTTGAGTATTTTGCATGTCGTTGCACTTTATCTGGATTAAGCGAAATATTTATTCCCATATATGCAAGAAAACCAGAAGGTAAATTTTTCTCCGAGCGTACTAAAATGGGATTAATGGGCATACTAATAGTGGGTCAAACAACTATTGATAAGCTTGGAGATGATAACTTGCCGAAAGTAAAAGATATAACAAATATAGAAGAAAACCAAAGTGTATTAATTGAATTGCGAGAATCAGCTAAAAAAAATGATAAAACATTTGAAAGTGTTGAAGAATTGTTATCGAAAAAAGAAGCACATATAATTGATTATTTGCGCAGTATGCGTAACCGCTTAGTAATCCGTGAAACTGACTTCTTTCTTTTATACCAATCGAAGAGAACGCAAGAATATTTTAATGCAGCATATGAAACTGATAACAACGATAGCCAATCTCTCAAAAAGAGAGTCATAGACATGTTTACGCATGTATATGAAGATTTTAATATAAAAAACATGTTTATATTTTTTCCTGATATGGAGGAAGCAATTGCAGAAGTTGTGCAGTATGTTGACGGAATACCCATACAACGAGGGGTGAATTCGGATAGTATTCGTATCTATTTGGATAAATTTAAAGAAGAAGCAAATTTTAAAGTTAACGTAGAAGAGCTGGTGGAAAATGGATGTATTGACTGGAGAACTATAAATAATCCTAAAAAAAACAATACTGTATATAGAATAGATAAAAATGATGAGAGGTTAATGAATAACCGTTGTGCCTTCTATGCTGTAAAAAGAGGGAGAGAAGATTCTGCAACTTTTTTTGGTGTATTTTTTGAATGGAATGTATTACCCCTTCGTAATGAAAAAGTGAGAAAAGCCAGGTCTTCTCTTTTTACCGCTCTCATGAGTGTATGCTTTGGAGATATTATGGCATACGTAGCTAAAGTTAAAAGTGAGCGTTTAAAATCATTTGGTGATGAGACCAGACATGACCTCGCACAGAGAATTCAAACATTGGTTAGTCACAATAAAAGCTTTGAAATTAACCTTAGCAATATTTTGCAAAATAAAATTCCTGAAGAATTTAAACGCTTTTTTTTATATTGTAACGATTATTTATTATATAACAACGAACTGGGTCATACACTTGAATTTGTAATGGAGACGCTGGATAATGCAAGGCTAAATTATCCATATAAACCGATAGATTTTAATCCTTATTCATATTCAAGAAACGAATCAAGTCTCTTTTTAAGATACAATCAAATCTTTAATGCTCCATGGCATCCGGGAAATAAAGGGCATAGGTTGAATTTAAGCCCTTCATATCCAAGCTTTAGTATTAATGTTAATGCAGACCTACGAATGTTTGCAAGAATCATTTTAAATATGCTTGATAATGCTTTTAAACATTCTCCAATGGAAACTAATGTATATTTAAGAACAAGATACGATGAATCTGGATATTGGTGTTTTGATGTAATTAATTTTGCTTCCGGAATACCTAAAACAAATGAAGGTAAGATTTTTGAGGCTGGAGAAAAAGGAGATGTTACAGTTGAGGGAAAGGGTTTGGGTTTATCAATAGCAAGAAGTTTCGCAGAAAGGCATGGTGGTACTCTGGAAATAACCTCTGGAATTATACCGGAAGACGGAGGTATAACTACGAGTAGTGGTAAGATTTCTGATATTAATTTTACGTATTATTACCGCTTACAAAAGATGATGAATGATAAGCCAAGCCCAAAGGTAGTGGAACTATATAACATTGTTGAAAATGAAAAAAAGCGAATAAGTGCAGAAGAACAAAGTGAGCTGAGAAAATTAGCTAAAGAGCTTGGTAAAGATAATGTTTATGATATGGTAATGGTTGACCCGGAAATAAATACAAACGAAAGACGTTCACGTCTACCGGAAGTAAGCGCGTTAAGGATAGAGCAGCAGCAAAAACGACCATTATACAAAATTATTTTTACATTAAGATTACCAATTATCGCAAAACCTTAGGAGGGTACTATTATGGAGCTTTCTTTGATATATCTTGAAAGCAACGGCGAAGCAGTAAAGAATATGGAAAGGTCTATAGCGATTGGGCATAAAATTTGCTTTGTAGACGACCTAGTAACTCTGCACGATTACATGTATCTTCAAGATGGATACGATGATTATGATTTACTAATAATGGATGCGGCATTGCATATGAATAATGTTTTAACTGAAGATTTAGAAGAAATTATAGAAGAGTTTAAAGATTTTCAACCTACTTTAATAGGGGAATGTATGCCAATAATCGGTATTGATTATTTTATGAAAGTTATAAATACACGAAAAGAGACTGCTAAAATGGTAGCAGAAGGTCGCGTTGTTATTATTTCAGGTCATTATAATGAAATAATAAAAAATCAAATATTTATGGATGTAAAACCAAATACTGTTAATCTCTTTGACAGAAGTGACCCGGATTTATCAGCTAAATTTGCAGAAGTTTTTGAAAATGTGAAAAAAGTTAGAGGTGCTTTATGAACAAAAGACATCAGCAAACTAATGCTCTAGCGGGTGGCACACAGATTGTTAACGTAGGTGGAGCAATAGATTTACGCCCAAGCACACCAAATATAGCATCATTCAACTCTTACTATACAATAGAAGAGCATTTATACAACTTGTGTCACGGCACGAGATTTGCTTATTTGTGGCATAATTGGAATATCGAAAAACAAGAATATATAAAACAGTTGGAGTCGGTACAAAATACATATCCCGACTACAGCTTGCATGACAAAACTCATTCAGAAAAGGTACTTGTTAATATTGAAAGAGTGTTGGGCGCAGAGCGTATATCTGAACTTACAGTGGGTGATGCGTGGCTTATTTTACAATGTGCATATACACATGATTTGGGTATGGATGTCAGTGAAAATGAAAAGCATTTATTTGCCCTATCTCCGAACTCTAAAAAAATAGTTTTAACAGATGACTTCAAGGAGGAACTTCGTAAAGTTATTAATGAACTCCGTAAAAGGGATACTGCCTACCCCATAAGCGATAACGACATAGCCAGACATGCTGCTGATTACTGGTATATGCACCAAGAAACAATAATTAACGATGAATCCTTCCGAAAACAGGTATTCGGGGCAGACTTTTCGTTAGCTCGATATTTTTACCGCGTTATGACACAATTGTATTTTAGAAAAAAACACGCAGAACGTAGTCGCGATAAACTATTGGACAAGCTGTATTCAAATGTTGAGAAAGATATTATTCCTCGCCATATGAGGGAAGCAGTTGCACAAATTGACTTTTGTCATTGCGATAGACCGGAGATTGTTATAGATACATTAAAGCATAGGCAAAATGGCTTTGACAGCGGAGATTTTATTCATCCGCGCTTTGTTGCCGCTTTATTACGCATTGGTGATTTGTTGGATGTTGAATCTACACGTTTTAATTCATATATCATAGATGGCATCAAAAATATATCAGATGATAATTTAGCATATATGATTAAAGACCTTTGTGTGTCCGAAATTTTGGTTGACCCGAGGTCTATATGTGTTACAGCAAATTTTGAAACAGAGCAAGTTGCAACCTTTTTGATAAATCAAAAATACTGCGGAAAAGATGATGTATTAAAAGTCAAGCGTCTTATTGCTAGGTCTATTAAATACACGAGGCACTGGATGGGATATGTAAAACAGAATATTACAAGTTTCTGGATGTCTTGGAAAGATATAGCACCCAGAAGCTTTTCGGGTAGCTTGCCCTCTCCCACAAAATTAAAAATTGTGTATGATGGGCAGGAAATAGATGAAGGAGATTTAGACCTGCGCTATGAAATTGAGACAACAAGAGCAGCTGAAATTATTGAAGGTGCAGGGTTATATAATAATCAATTGGTTTTTTTGCGTGAAGTTATACAAAATTCTATCGATGCTACTTTAGTCGCTATATACAGGGACCATTTAAAGTATGTTTCCCGAAGCTCTGAATTAAGTTTTCCGAAATTCTTAAAAAAATACGATTCTGCACTTTCGCACCATAAAATAAATGTTGATATAAATTGCATGAAAATCGAATCTGACCAAGAGGTGTGTTTTACTGTAGATATAACAGATACGGGAATAGGGATTAGTCGCAAAGATTTAAATAATATGCGCCATATCGGTGCTGTTAAAGATAGTATTTGGGAGGATGAAATAAAAAATATATTTTGTTGGTTGCAACCCACCTCTGACTTTGGCATAGGAATACAATCAGCATTTTTAGTCAGCAATCAATTTATCTTGCAAAGTCGCCCAAAGCAAGTAGGTATAATGCAAGATAAACAAACACAGCGTAGAATAATTTTTAATAGCACCAAGTATGGTGGAGACATAACGAGTATAGACAGACAGGTTGATTATTCAACGGAGAAAGAAAGCTGGGATGATGTGCCAAAGAGTAATTATCCTTTTGGCACACGCTTTAGTATTAGCGTTAATTTAAGTGAGCATAATGATTTTACCAGAAGCTTTGCAAGTGGAAAATCATATAACAAAGACTCTGTATTTTACGGACAAAATTTCCCGCTAATGTTGAAAAAGAAATGCATTAAATTTTTAAGCGAGCAATTTACCAATTCCATTATCCCGATAATTACTACTATAAATGGGAAAGAAGAAAAATCATGTTCTTTCCCCACAATTCCATTTGCTGAGGCGATAGGGCATGAGGACATTGAATGTTTGAGAATATACGAAGTAGAAAATAAAATTTTCTACTGGCATGAATCAGGAGAGAGTAGTAATCCTATTAATGTAATGTTTACATTTTCTACGCCTTCCGAAGAAAAGCTGACAAACACTAAATTATTTTTTAGAGGTATCCGTTTTGCCCCTCCCAGCGATGATGGATACTTACCTCATGGGGAAATTTATGAAATGATAGGGACTCTGGGGTTCGATTGCAGTATAAATATTATGAGCGGACAAGCCCATGACTTTTTGGAAATTAATAGAGATAAAGTTAAAACAGAAAGCTTCGGTTTAATGTGTGAGCAAATAAGGGAAGGGATTGAAGGGTTTTTTAGTAAAATTATAGATTTAATTTCAAAAATTACCGCTGAGGATGGCAATGAAAATAAATTGAGTCTTTCATTGCAAAGCGTACTAAAAGAATCTACTTTTTTTGTCAAACAACTTTATGTTTATATGCTGGTAAAGAACATTGGAAATGAAAAAGCTTTGGAGTTTTTAGAAAATATAGGTAATAATTTATTCCTTGAAACTGCATTTATAAATAAAACGGACAAAATAATTGTAGTTAATAATGAAAAGAAAATGAGTGAATGTAAAAATATGCGAGGTAATGTATCTTTTGTAAAATCCAGTAAAGACAGATATTTCCTTCACGGCGATACTGCTTTCCCTGATTATGTTCCCGATACAGTTGTATTTGATAATCTTCCTCCGCTGCTTGGGCTTAGGTTTGGTAAAGTAACCGCCTTTGCCAAATCCGGAGGGGTAAGCGATATTGGCAATGAGAGGGGCGTTGTCAGCATCTATACATTAGATGAACCATTCGGTGAAAACGATACAACCAAAACTACAGAAATGGATGTGAGTAGTTATGAATTAATTATAAAAGATATGCTATTTGTTTATGCGCAAAAATTAAAAGAAAATAAAATTGATGATTGTTATTTCCCGATATTCCCTGCTCCGCCATTTGAAAAGTCAAAGGCTAATAATATTCATCATATAACCACATCAAATTTTCCTGCCGACGAAGATACTTATTGTGACGGAAAGTACAGACGTTTTATAATGTCTCCTTTTCCGGTGAGTGAAGTAATCAAACTGAAAAATACTACTAAAACCGGAAGTGATTTGCTTAAAGGGCTGGTTAAAGATGCTCGCTACAAAGAGCATTACGAGCAGGCATTAATTTATTTAACAGACGTATTAAAAAGTAATCACCAAAGTGACAATGATTTAAAAGAAGGTGTTATGCGTCGGTGGTGCGAGTTTGCAAATATTTTATGCGAACTGTTGAAATAGATTAAAAATATGTTGGGAGAACTATATGAAAATCTACGATATAACCGCAGAAATTTCATCTGCATTGCCGTTTTACAGCGAAAATGACCCATATAAATTTGATTGGGTATTGCGGCTTGAAAATGGAGATATGTGTAATCTTTCTCGTGTAACGATGTCTGCGCACACCGGAACGCACGCAGATATGCCCTTGCATTTTGTGGAAAATGGTGAGGCGTGTGATGAAATTTCTATGGAGTATTTCTATGGAAAGGCAAAATTATTTCGCTTTTCCCGCAAAGAACCGCAAAATATTTCAAGAGAAGACCTTCTGCATTTGGATATACAAATGGGTGATATAATTCTTCTGGATATGGGGCAATCATGCAATATGAACAAACCGCTGAAAAAGGATTATGCCGCTCTTTCTGCTTGCGCGGCAGAGTTTTTGGTGGAAAAGAAAATAAGAACCATGGGGCTGGATTATGTTTCGGCGGATACTTACAATTCGATTGATTTTCCCGTGCATCGCATTTTACTTGGAAATGGAATTGCAATTCTGGAAGGGCTGGTTTTAGAAAATGTCCCCGAAGGAGAATATGTAATTTCCGCGCTTCCTTTAAAATTTAAAGGTGGTGAAGGTAGTCCTGTTCGTGCTATATTGGTTAAATGAGATGAATAATTATCACAATGGATTCTGCCCGTGAGGCCAGAACATGAAAGGGAAATAAAAAATGAAACTTGGAATTGTCGGTCTGCCGAATGCAGGAAAGAGTACACTTTACAATGCGATTATGCAAACAGGCGCGGAAGCGTCTAACTATCCGTTCAGCACAGTAAGCCCGAATGTTGGGCGCGTGCCTGTCCCCGACGAACGGCTGGGCAAGCTTAATGAAATTTATAATGCGAAGTCTGTAATACCCGCCGCTATTGAAATGGTGGAT
>JGI24703J35330_11748393_pt1 | contig 15263 bp, 13 predicted proteins | sample TergutNt197P1_FD_35330 | JGI IMG/M metagenome (IMG submission 35330) | reverse complement strand
ACCAACCCCCTCACCCACCCCAACCCCAACTCCAACCCCCACGCCCACCCCTCCGATTCACGGCACCCCCGCCGCCGCCTTAATGCGTTTCGCAATCGGTTCCGAAACCTACGAGTATCGCGGCACGCAAGCCCCCCTCGAAGCCGCGCCGTTTATCGACGGCGGTCGCACAATGGTGCCGCTTCGCGCAATCGCAACGGGTCTTGGCGCGGAAATTTACTGGGACGAAGTAAGTCGTACCGTTTCCTTCTCGCGCGGCGAAGTCTCCACAAGCGTCGAAATCGACTCACCCATATATGACAACGAAAACGAATACCTCGGCACGTCCGTTATCGTAAACGGTCGAACCTTCGTGCCGCTGCGCCATATTTCGCAAATTTTCGGCATGGACGTCCGCTGGGACGAGGGGAATCAGGCGATTTATATTTATTGATAATGCACTCGCGCATTTTGCAAAAAAAAAATTTTTGGGAGGATTACAAGATGAAAAAATTTTTATCTGTCGTACCATGTGTTTTATTCTTCGCCATTTTGGCATGTGTGCCTGTCTTGGCTTCGGAAGCCCCCGGCGAAATTCTTTTTTATGGGCCGGGAAATTGCTCCCGGCTTCGAGGGAACGTGTCGCCGCCGACACATGTCCCCGGTTCCCACCGCGCGCATGGCGCGCTTTTTTACCACTACCACAACGTTCTGAAAGTATCGGAGCAACCGCTTTTCAACGCCGGCGGCGATATAAACCCCGACGTGCTTGAAAACTTGCTCGAAATTTTATCCGACCCCGCTCTTGACCCAATGAAAAGAGAGCCGAAAACCCAATGGGTGTCCGGCTCCGACTTTACGGGCGCGCCTTTTACCGCAGTAACGGCGGCGGATTTTTCCGACATCGTCGTACCCGAGCCGGCAAATAATAACCACACCGGCGCCATTATAATAAAACTGTTTGAAACGATAGAGGACAGCGAGGGCGTGGAAAACGGACATCTTACGGAACTTACCGACACATGGTGGCAGCTTGTATACCGCTCCACCGACGATGACAACGACGTTCTTACATTATGGATGGTAAATCCGTACAGACTCACGCACTTTGCGGGCAACAGAAACGATTATAACGACGGTCGCTCGGACAAGCGGTTTTCGGATTGGACAACCATAAACGGCGAACACAGCAACAGATGGCGGCGCATACCCGTCGGGGAAAACACAATACTTTCCGACTATGAAATCGCAAACGATTCGGCACCGCGCGACGATTTCTTTTTCGACGGAAATTACGGCGCGGGCATCGCGCGGCAAAATCTTCTGCGCGACTTGTCCTTCTTGCTTGAAAATTTCGATGTGGAAGAATTCTTGGTTGCGCCGCGGGATTTGCCGGGGGAATGGCAGTCGAGTTTTTTCCAAACAGGGACAAACGAAGCCGGGCAGTTTTACGCCTCCGGAGAATTTAAGCCAAATTCCGGCGAGATATATCACGGCTCTCAGGATATATCGTATGGGCTGGGCGCGTCGGGCAGATGGGGCTCGATTGACAGTTTCAATATAAACAACGGCAAAGACGGGCTTGGCATAGGCCCGGTTTACGACGAATTTTTAAACACCCCGATTGTTTCAACATACGATGACCTTTTATGGCTGCCCTCGGAATTTGAAATACGAATAATGGGGCATTACAAGGACACCCCGAATGTGCAAACCTTTGTCCGCTACATCGGCGACCCCTACTCCGACATGGTGTTCAACACAGCGGGAACCGACCCGATTCCCCAAGGCGGCAGAACCGGGCTGTGGCGGCTGAACGGTTTTGACAGGGGCTTTAATCCCTTCCTTTTGGGCGACGAGCTTAGCTTTGAAACCTACACCTCGTGGATAAGAAGTGCCGTATCAAACGGCCTGGGCAACGCAAACGTGGTTTCCGCGCCGGGAAATCGGTACGGAAACCACGTTAGTGCGCAATCCGGGCTTCGCCCCGCCGTGCATCTTTCGATTACGCGGCTTTTGGAGAATTAATTTAGCCCAACGCCGCGCGAATTAATTCGTTAACAACCTGCGGGTTTGCCTTGCCCTTCGACGCCTTCATGCACTGCCCTACGAGGAACGCGAACGCGTTTTGTTTCCCGCCCTTGTAATCCGCGACGGATTTTTCATTCGCCGCCAAAACTTCTTCAACGAGCCTTTTTATTTCACCCTCGTCGCTAACCTGCGCGAGGGATTTTTTTTGTACGATTTCATCGGGTGAAGCGGGCTTTTCGCCCCGTTCATGCGCGTCAAAAATTTCGTCGATTACGAGCTTGCCCGAGTCGATGCTGATTTTTTTCGCCGCAACCATTTCAAGCACGGCGTGCAAATCCGCCGCCGAAACAGGAGCGTCGGCGATTGCCATTCCGACTTTATTAAGACGCGCCGTGATATGCCCCATTGTCCAAATTGCGGCGTTTTTCGGGTTCGCGCCAAGCGTGATTGCCGCCTCAAAAAATCGCGATTTATCGACCTGCTCAATAAGCATATGACTTTCCGCAGTCGGCACGCCAAGCGATTTGTAGCGTTCAAGTTTAGGAATCGGAAGCTCGGGCAAATCGGCGGCAATTTCCGCAATCCATTCGTCGGAAATAACAAGCGGCACAAGATTGGGGTCGCGGAAATAGCGATAATCCGCCGCGTCCTCTTTCGTACGCATCGCGACGCTTTCCTCGAGCTGCTCGTCCCAGCGGCGCGTTTCCTGAAAAAGCCGCCCGCCGCTTTCAAGCAACGCTATTTGCCGCGCCGCTTCAAATTCAATCGCCAAAATCGCGCCGGAAAACGTGTTGACATTTTTCATCTCAACCCGCGTGCCAAACTCCTTCTGCCCCTCGGGACGAACCGACACGTTAATATCACAACGCATCGCACCTTCCTGCATCTTGCAATTGCAAATATCAAGAGTCAAAAGCATCGTGCGCAACGCCTCAAGGAAATTCTTGACTTCCTCGCCGCTTCGAAAATCCGGCTCCGTCACAATTTCAATAAGCGGCACGCCCGCGCGATTAAAGTCAATCAGCGTCCCCTCAAATGCATCGCCGTGAAGCAGTTTTGCGGTATCTTCCTCCATATGAATGCGCGTAAGCCGCGCCGTGCGCTTCTCGCCCTCATGGAAAAAGTCCACGCCGCCACCCTCGCAAACAGGTGTAAAATTCTGCGTGGTTTGGTATCCGCCGGGCAAGTCGGGATAAAAGTAATTTTTCCTGTCAAACGCGCTCGTCTTATTTATCCGACAACCCGCCGCAAGCCCCATTTTCACAGCATAATCCACGACGCTCTTATTCAGAACCGGCAAAGCCCCCGGCATAGCCGAACACCCCGGACAACACTGCGTATTAACCTCCCCCCCAAATTTATACTCGCACGCACAAAAAGCCTTCGTTTTCGTCGAAAGCTCGGCGTGGATTTCAAGGCCTATTACGGTTTCATATTTCATTTGAATCGCTCCTTTTTTAAATGGGCTTGGCGTAATACCAATATCCCGCCAAGCGGTTGAATCCTTGCGGTCTTTTTGCCGCATTGCTTCGCAAGAAACACCGCGCCTCACTGTACCATACCCACAAAAATTCTTCCATAAAAAAGCGCGCACTGCGCGCAGTGGACACCGGGGACATGTGTCGGTGGCGACGCATTCCCTCGAAGCAGTGAGCAATTTCCTCGCCCATAAAAAAAGAGTCGGCGAGTGTCACTCGCCGACTCTTTTTTGAAATGCTGGGGACTGTGCGTTCCAATATGCATTTTCTCCAGTATTTTTCTTTGCTGACCGCTTAATTTTACCTCTTGTGCCTGTAATCTCGCCATCGGAATGTCCTTTTTGATGACATTCTACCCTTTTTTTGTTATTTGTTTCACATTTTTTATTTCACAACGCGCTCCAAAATTTCATTACACACAAACACAAGCACCACAAACGCCGTAACAATCGGGAACAAAGCCTCATAAGTTGCAACGGTCAAAACAACGCTTGTCAGGAAAAATAAAATCGCGATTCCCGCGCCGAAAGCCGCCAGTTCATAGCCCACCAGCTTGGAAATCATCTTTGGTGCAAATCGGTTCGACGTATCGCTAACCAAGGTCGGAAGCAACGGCCCCAGCCCAAATCCTGCCAAAAACATGCCACTGATATTGCCGCTAATCCACAGCACCAAAATTCCGACGACAGCAATAGCAATGCCGATGCGAATAATCGTAACTTCCCTAAGCCACTTTGCCGACCAGCCAAAAACCAGCCGCCCCAAAGTCATGCCGACATAGTAAACGGATGAAAATATCGCGACATCCGCAAGCGAAAACCCGCGCGTACGCATAAGCACGGTCCCCGTAAAAAACACGACGGTATAATCCGTGCCGCCCAAAAAGAAGAACGTCAAAATTTCAACGACTTCGTGCCATTTTTTTGTCAAAAATTTTGCGCCCCCCGCTGTCCCTTGCGATTTTTCCCCTTCGGCGAAACCATCGTCGTCAATCCATATTTTTTTATACATACTAAAAAGAAGCACCAAACCAACCACGCCAACAACAGCGGCAACGGCCAAATACCCCGCCGTCCAGCTATATGCGTAAACATTGTTGACATAACCCTCGCCGTAAATATATTCACGGCTGAAGTCCAAAACAAGCAAACGCCCCATAATCAGGGGGCTAACGGCCGCGCCTCCACCCCAAAAAAAGTGCATCCAGTTATTTTGCTTGGCGGTAAAATATTTTGCCATATAAGCGTTCATGCTTGACGCCATTGCGCCCGCGCCAAAACCGTAAATAACAATGGCGGCAAGCACCGTAATAAAGTTTGGCGAAAACGCAAGCGCAACAAAACCCAGCCCCATAACGGTCAAGCCCATTAAATACACCGTTTGCAATTTCATAAACCTGTTAAGCCACGCCAAAATTATCCCGGCGGTCGTGTACGTTATCGAATACCCCACAAGAATAATCCCGGAGTGAAACGTAACAAGCCCCAATCCCAGCTCCATCGCATCCCACGAAATCGTAAAAGCCCCGTCGGGAAACCCAACAACGAAGTAGCTAATCAAAATCACCGGCAACAAAAACAAACTTCTTTTTCCTGTTTTCAAAATAATTTCTCCCTCCGTAATTATATGCCATTCCATTATAGCCTTTTTGCAAAAAAAAGCACGCCAAGCACGCATTGGACCACGTTATCCCTTTTTGAACTATCATGCAAAACCGCGGGGTGATAGTTCGGGCAATAAAAAATCCCCGCAAATACATTTATACGAGGGGATAGTCCGCAAGGTAGTGGCAACACGCCCTAAATCTCGAAGGTAGGAATTTACCGATACGGCGTTGCGGCTTCCGCTTTCTTTCAAGAATATCGTGTAATCGTCTATAACGTCTTTGGTTATGCCTGTAATCGGCATATTATCGCCGCTTCCGTTTAAAAACCCTTGAAACACACGCAAACGGACGCTATACATGGTAATCGTGTTTTGCGACAAATTCCGTGTCGTGCATTTCCTTAGAAAGTTGTCGAGTGCTTCCGTGACCGTGTAGCCCTCTTTGGTTCGCATGGATAATTTACGCATTTTTCCTGCCCCTTTCGGCTCGTATGATTACCCAACGTGATTATGAAATAATCATGCGCGTGTCGCGTCGAATATCCGTTTGCGATTGGAAATGAAAAAGCCCTTGAATGTAGTAAATTCAAGGGCTTTTGCAGTTGACAGGACTTGAACCTGCAAGGTGTTTCCACCACTAGATCCTTAGTCTAGCGCGTATGCCAATTCCGCCACAACTGCGCACAACGTTAAACATTGTAATGCAGGGCTTTGTTGATGTCAAGCGAAATATTTTTTGATTTTTTGAGGCAGGATATGTAAATTCCTATTTTCTCGGGATGGTTGTTGCTTGATTTTGGTGGGGCGTGGGGTTTTTGAGTAAGCCCTAAGTTACCATCAACACCAAACGCAAAAAAGCGCTTGAATCGTGTAATTGTATCAATCACACAATTCAAACGCTTCTTTTTTTACCTATATTACGCTTCTGTCTTAGGATAAACGGAAACCTTCTTTTTGTCGCGACCTTTGCGCTCAAACCTTACGATTCCGTCAACGAGGGCGAACAGGTTATCGTTCGAGCCGCGCCCGACATTGTTGCCGGGATGGATTTTTGTACCGTTTTGCGTGAAAAGGATGTTTCCCGCGAGAACAAACTGACCGTCGGCGCGTTTGGCGCCCAGACGCTTTGAGTTTGAATCGCGACCGTTTTTCGTTGAACCCACACCTTTTTTATGGGCGAAAAATGATAAATTCAGTTTAATCATGGATTTCCTCCTTTAGTTCGATTTCGTTTGGATATTCCGCCTTTGCACTCGTTAGCCCAAGATGCATCGCGTCAAGCAAAAGCCTTATGCCGTCGGTTTGGGCGTCGGGGTTTGTTAGCGAAAAGGTAATAAATCCGCCTTCTTTTTCGTTGTAGTCGCAGGTGAATTTATCCTTCGTGAATTTATAAATGCTGTTTACCGTGTTTAAAACGAGCATGGAAACCGCTGCGCATACAGTGCTTTCGCCGTGGTTTTCCACCGTAAACCCGATAATTTTTCCGTCCGCGGCGCGAACGATTTTCGCGTTAATCACGCCCTATTTCTCAGCGATTTTTACGATTTTTACGCGTGTAAAGGGCTGGCGATGCCCTTTTTTCTTGTGGAAACCCTTCTTGGCTTTGTACTTGTAGACGATTAGTTTTTTCGCTTTGCCGTCAGATAAAACTTCGGCGGTTACGGTCGCGCCTTTTACAAGCGGCGTGCCGATGGTGGCTTTTTCTTTGTCGAAAATACCAAGCACGCGGTCGAATGTGAAATTCGCGCCGGGTTCCGCGCCCAAAAGCTCGACGGTAATTTCGTCGCCTGTTTGAACTTTGTACTGTTTTCCGCCTGTTTCAATGATTGCGTACATTTGGACCTCCTGTTTTTTTATTGGAAGCACTCGCCGAATTGGGTAGAAAAAGTTTTTCGTTTGAGACCCGAATCCGTGCGGTTACAACAACGGGCAATATATCATACTGCCTAAAACTTGTAAAGCCTAAAAGAGCCCGCTGATTGTGCCGTTGTTGTCAACGTCGATGTTTTGTGCGGCGGGAATTTTGGGTAGTCCCGGCATTGTCATAATGTCGCCCGCGAGCGCGACTACGAAGCCCGCGCCGGCGGATAGGCGCACTTGTCGGATTGTTAGAGTGAAGCCCTCGGGCGCGCCCGTTTTTTTGGCGTTGTCGGTGAAGGAGTATTGCGTTTTTGCCATGCAAACGGGGGAGCTGCCGTAGCCGAGGCGTTCAAGGGTGCGAAGCTGGCTTAGGGCTTCAGGCGAGAATGAAACGTCGGCGGCGCGGTAGATTTTTTTTGCGATGGTTGTGATTTTTTCTTTAAGGGGCGCGTCGAGTTCGTATGTGAATTTTAGCTCCGACGGCTTGTCCATTGCTTCGAGAACGGCCGTTGCAAGCGCGATGCCGCCCTCGCCGCCCTTTGCGAAAACTTCGGAAAGTACGCATGTTGCGCCGAGGTTTTGTATTGCTTTTTGTACATAGTCGATTTCGGCGGGGGTGTCCGTCGGGAAATTATTTATCGCGACAACGCACGGGAGTCCGAAATTTTGTACATTTTCGATGTGGCGGCGGATGTTCGCCAAGCCCGTTTCAAGTGCGGATATATTTTCTTTGCCAAGCGAGTCTTTTTCGACGCCGCCGTGATATTTAAGCGCGCGAACCGTTGCGACAAGCACAACCGCCGACGGCGCGATTCCCATTCGGCGACACTTTATGTTTATAAATTTTTCCGCTCCCAAGTCCGCGCCGAAGCCCGCTTCGGTTAAAACATAGTCGCCGAGCTGCATGGACAGGCGCGTTGCGGCGGCGGTGTTACAGCCGTGCGCGATATTCGCAAAGGGCCCGCCGTGGATTATCGCGGGCGTGCCTTCGAGGGTTTGCACCAAGTTCGGCGCGATTGCTTCCTTCAACAATGCCGACATCGCGCCCGCGGCTTGTAAATCGCCCGCCGTTACGGGTTTGCCTGCGAAAGTGTAGGCTACTACGATTCGTGCGAGATTATTTTTCAGGTCGACGATGTTTTCGCTTAGACAGAACGTTGCCATAACTTCGGACGCCGCCGTTATGTCGAATCCGTCTTCGCGAGGCGTGCCGTTTGCCTTGCCGCCGAAGCCGCTTGAGACATAGCGAAGCTGGCGGTCGTTCATGTCCATTGCGCGCTTGAAAACTATGCGGCGGGGGTCGATGTTTAGCGCATTGCCTTGATGGATGTGATTGTCGAGCAAGGCGGCGAGGAGATTGTTTGCTGTTGTTATTGCGTGCAAATCTCCCGTGAAGTGCAGGTTTATGTCTTCCATCGGCACGACTTGGGCGTATCCGCCGCCTGTCGCGCCGCCTTTCATGCCGAAAACCGGGCCGAGCGACGGTTCGCGCAAGCAAATTACCGCTTTCTTGCCGAGGCGGGTAAAAGCGTCGCCGAGGCCCACGGTTGTTGTTGTTTTTCCTTCGCCGGCGGGCGTCGGGCTGATTGCCGTTACGAGGATTACTTTGCCCTGTTTGTCGGTTTTTGGGGCGGCGGTTATTTTTGCTTTAAAATGCCCGAATGGCGAATAACCGTCGGCGGAAATGCCGAGCTTTGCCGCGATTTCCGCAATCGGCTTAACTGTCGCCGCTTGGGCGATTTCTATATCTGTTTTTAGCATTCGCTGATGCGTGCTTGTGCCGGAAAAGTGTCGGCCGCACGCACTCCTCTCTGTGTTTTTATATTTCCTCATTTATATTTCTTCAGAACGTCACGAGCTTACCCGTGCGGGCTGATTCGTAGATGGCTTCGAGAATTTCCGTTACTGCCAGTGCTTGTTCCGGCAATACGGTTAGCGGCTTGCCTTTTGTTATTGCGTCTATGAAGCAGAGCTGCTCGAGGAGGGCGGGGGTTGCGGCGTTGCCGTCGAAAAAGTCTACGCCTGCCGCGTCGAGCGCGGGCGATTTTTCATACAGTCTGCCAAAATCGTCGCCGTTTATTTTTACGCCTTCCCACATATCCGCGCCGGCTTTTGTGCCGCAAATTGTTGCCTTGGCTTCGCCGGGATGACGGATATTTAATGCCCAGCTTGTTTCCAAAATAATTGTCGCGCCGTCTTCCATTGTTATAAATCCGAAAGCGGAGTCTTCGACGGTGAATTCTGCGGGATTCCACGGGCCGAACGCGTTGCCGCAATCGCCGTTTCCGTTCAATTTGTGGTACACATTTCCCATTACCGACTTCGGTTTGTAGTTGCCCATAAACCACAGAGTGAGGTCGAGCGCGTGTGTTCCGATGTCGATAAGCGGGCCGCCGCCTTGTTCTTCTTCATTTAAGAACACGCCCCATGTCGGGACTGCGCGGCGACGAATCGCGTGTGCTTTTGCGAAATAAATATCGCCGAAATCGCCGCGTTCGGCGGATTTTTTAATGAATTGGCTTTCGGGGCGATAGCGGTTTTGGTAGGCGATTGTCAGGAGTTTGCCTGCTTTTTTTGCGGCGTCGCACATTGCGCGAGCCTCGGCGGAGGTTTTTGCCATTGGTTTTTCACACATAACGTGCTTGCCGGCATCAAGAGCGGCGATTGAGATGGCGGAATGCGACTTGTTTGGCGTAAGTACGTACACTATGTCGATTTCGGGATTTTTCAGTGCCTCGCTGTAGTTGGTGTAAACTTTTGCGTCGGGCGTGCCGAATTGTTTGGCGGCTTTTGGGGCGCGCTCGCCTTTGTCGTCGCAAAACGCGACCATTTCAATTTGGCCTGTTTGCTGAATCGCGGGCATGTGCTTTTGGTTCGCAATTCCCCCGCATCCGATTATTGCTGCTTTTAATTTTTTCATACCGGTCATCTCCTGTTTTTTCTTAAATTATAACGGGTTTAACGAGAGTCTTCAAGAACGTCTTCAAGAACGTCTTCAAGAATGTCTTTAAGAACGTCGGCAACAAATTTCGCAGCAGTTTCAATAAATTTCATCGTGTCCTCGTACGTGACGAATTCGTAATGATAATTCGTATCAAAAACAGCATCCTTGAAATGTTCATGCAGGATGTTGTTTTTTATTGCGTCGACTTCTTTGGCGAAGACAATGCCGGGGATTTCTTCGGGAACGGCGATTTCGAGGGTTTGCATGATATCCGCGACGTCGGGGTGTTCGAAAAAAAGATGCGAATCGATGTTTCGCAGGTCGGCATAATAGCCGCTTGCGTAGCCTTTTGCGGCTTCTTTCGGGTGGCGCGTGCGATAATTGTGCCACAGCGTTTTGTTGTTCCAAAGGTCGGTCAAGCAATGCGCGGCATAGCCCGCCGCGAAATTATGACTGTATCCGGATTTGTATCCGGCTTCGTATCCGACTTTGTATCCGGCTTCGAGGGAACATGTCGCACTCGATATGCTTCCCCGGTGGCGCGGGAAACGTTCGCTTTGCTCACTGCGCCCGTGGTGTTCACTGCGTGCTTGGCGCGCGAAATTTTTTACGCATTCGACCCAGCCGTCGTTGTCGGTAACTTGCCCCCAACGCTCGTTGCTTACGGGGCAAAGATGGGTGACTTTTTTTGTCGCGCCGATGTTTTTCACACTTTCGCCCATAAATTCCGCGCGATAATGCACGGCGTCCGGCGCGATTGAGCCGAGCAAAAACTGCGCGTTGCGATTAATTCGCCACGCTACGCACAAATGTGTCAACGGAAACGCCATAAAACCCTCCTACGAAAAGATTTTCAAAATCGAGTCGGCGAGTGACACTCGCCGACTCTTTTTTTGCGGGATGCTAAACTGCTCCCGGCTTCGAGGGAACTTGCCGCCGCCGACACATGCCCCCGGTGCCCACCACGCGCTTGGCGCGCTTTTTTATGGGCCGGGAAACTGCTCCCGGCTTCGAGGGAACATGCCGCCGCCGACACATGCCCCCGGTGCCCACCGCGCGCTTGGCGCGCTTTTTATGATATAATCGCAGTATATCACAACGAAGCGCACGAGGAGGTGAGCCATGTTTGCGCAATTTTCTGCGCGGCTTTGCGAGCTGGCAATGAATAACGGCTATCGCTTTGACGGGTCTGACAGCGACAAAATTTCGCAAGCGGCGTTCTGGATTGCCGATAAAACCGACCCGGCAACCTTGACCGTGATACGCGTAATCGACGCGGACAAAATGAATATGCAAAAAATCATTGAGTGGGACGAAATAAATCACGAACTTTCGGAGTCGTTGTCAGAGCAACACAAATCGATTGTTCATGTGTATATAATCGCGGGCGGCGACCCGTCCGAAATTACACGCGCGGAAGAATACTTCGGCCAGCCCGTGTACAGCATTTTTTGGCATATAAACCTCGAAACAAAAAAACTTTCTGCCGCGCCCGGCCAGCCGAAAAAGTTTTTAAATATACACAGCATGATTTCAGACGCGTTTAATTCCTTATCCAATCCCCCGGCTCAAGGCGCGATTTCCCCCGTGATGTTCAGCGAAATACAAGTAAAAGCCGACAACCTTCGCCCGAAACTAAAGCATCGCCACGCGATTGTTTGTTACACGATAATTTTGCTGAACCTCGGGATTCTCTTGCTGTCCTACAGGCATGAGGAAGTCTTTTACTTCGGCGTGATTCACCCGCTAATCGTTGTTCACGCGCACGAGTGGTTTCGGCTTTTTACCGCAATGTTTGTGCATTTCGGCACCGCGCATTTTTTTGCCAACACTTTTGGAATTATGATTTTCGGCACGCGGCTTGAGAACTATTTGGGCCGCGGAATTTTCCTTTTAACGTACATTTTTTCGGGACTTTTGGGTTCAATTGTAAGCCTCATAAATTTATATTTTTTCCACCCCCTTGCTGTTTCCGCAGGGGCATCGGGCGCGGTTTTCGGCATATTCGGCGCGATTTTTGCATATTCGCGAATCACAAAACATTCGCTGGATTTTATCAATTGGTATCTTTTGCTGATTTACATCGGAATCAACCTGGTAATGGGCTTCGCGACGCCCGGTATCGACAATTTCGCGCATATCGGCGGACTTGTCGGCGGGCTGCTAATCGGCGGCATTTATGGTATAATGATAAAAAAGCACGCCAAGCGCGCATTGGACACCGAGAACACGTAAATCGAAGCAAAGCGTGCTCAACAATCCAAATCCGAAGCCGGTTGCGGTTTCGTGGCAAGTAAAAAAGAGGGGGTTTTTTATTATGGCAAAGAAATTTTTTCTGCTGACCGTGACATTTTTGGCGATTTTTGTATTTTGCGCAGCGGCATACGCAAGCGAACCGCTTGAGGTGACATTCTCGCACGAACCGGGCTTTTACGACGAAGCGTTTTTATTGACGCTGTCCGCACCCGAGGGTGCGAGGATTTTTTTTACAACGGACGGCTCGTACCCGACATCACGTTCGTCGCGATTTAACGCGCCGATTCGTATGCGGATTACGGACCAAGTGAGGCTGCATACGATTCGCGCGATTGCGACAATGGGGGACGAAACGTCCGAAATTGTTACGCGAAACTTTTTTGTCGGCGAAAATGTCTTCGACAGATTTTGCGAAAACACACTGGTTTTCGCCCTGACATCCGACCCGCACGGGCTTTTTGACCACTACGAAGGAATTTTTGTGGAGGGAATCGACCGTGAAATTTGGCGCGCCGATTTCATCGAGCGGCACGGGCGCGAACCCGAACACGGCTATGGATACGGCTACGAATATCCCGCCGCCCCCGCGAATTTCAACCGCCGCGGTCGCGAATCCGAACGCCCCGTACATGTCGAAATGTTCGACCATACAGGCGAGTTGCATATTTCCCAGCGCGCAGGACTCCGCGTGCGCGGCGGCTTTTCGCGTGCGATTTATCCGCAAAAATCCGTCGACCTTATCGCCCGCGAGGAATATGGCGACAGAAATAATTTCCGCTTCGCCTTCTTCGACAATGAATTCGAATCAAACGGAGGTGAGCTAATCGACCGCTATCGCCGCGTGCGCCTGCGCAACGGCGGAAGCGACCGTTACGCAGGATTCATCCGTGACGAACTAAGCCAATCCCTCTTCCGCCAAGCCGGAATGATAACAACACAAACACACCGCCCCGCCGCCTTCTTTTTAAACGGCGAATATTTCGGGGCGGCGTGGCTGAAATCGCCGCGCACGGAGAATCACCTCTCGCGGATTTTCGGCGGAGAATCGTCGAACTTTGAAATGGTCGAAGGCGGCGACCGCCGCTTCGGAACGAGCTGGTGGCAAGGCGAGGAACGCGCCCGCCGCGACATGCGCGCGGTAAGCGAACTCGCGCTTCAGGGCTTTAACGGCGAAGGCGGCGAAGAGCGTTTCGAAGAATTCTCGCGCCGTATCGACGTTGAAGATTTGATGCTGTACTACGCGATGCAAATTATTTTAAACAACTACGACTGGCCGAATCACAACATGGAGCTGTGGCGCTACTTCCCGACCGAAGAAGAACTCGCCGACCCCGACCTTCACCCATACCTCCGCGACGGCAGATGGCGCGTTTTTGCGCACGACCTCGAAGCGGGCTGGTCCCTTTGGGACGACTATAACCGCATGGCACGCGAGGACACGTTAAACGACATTTTGCTCGGCGAAAACTACTATCGCTGGAACAGCGGATACAGCTCGGCATTCCTTTACGCCTTTGTAAATTACGAGCCGACCCGACTCCAACTTGCAGACACTTTTCGCGAACTGATAAACGGCGTTTTCGCGCCGGAAAACGTAGTCCGCACGCTGGATTATTTAATCGCACAAATTGACAACGAACACAGCTACGCCATTCGCGCCAACATGTTCCACCCCCACAACACCTCCTGGCCAAACATCTACAGCTATACCTACAGCCGTGACGCCATCCGCCGCTTCGCCAAAATCCGCCCGGCCGTCGTGGAGGACTTTGTTCAGAGGCATTTAGACTAATGTCACATATGACAAGCGGTATGAATTACGCGCCGAAAGGCAAGCCGAACCCCGTCGTTTCGCCGGGGGAATTTGTTTTTGCGGCGGTAGGGCTTGACCACGGACACATCGGCGGACAGTGTAACGGGCTGATTGAAGCGGGGGCGACGCTCAAATGGATTTTTGACCCCGACTCGGCAAAGGTTGAAAAATATTTAGCGCAATATCCCGGCGCGAAAGCCGCGCGTTCCGAAGAAGAAGTGCTTCAGGACGCGGAAATTCGCCTCGTCACAAGCGCGAATATCCCCGCCGAACGTTGCGCGCTTGGGCTTCGCGTAATGGCGGCGGACAAGGATTATTTCACGGATAAAGCCCCGCTTACGACCCTGGCGCAGCTCGCGGACGCGAAAGCCGCCGTGCAAAAAACCGGCAAAATTTACGCAGTCTATTATTCCGAACGATTGCACGTCGAGGCCTCTGTTTACGCGGGTCGGCTTATCGCCGACGGTGCAATCGGGCGCGTTTTGCAGACCATCGGCATGGGACCTCATCGCGCAAGTTTTGACAGCCGCCCGCCGTGGTTTTTCCGTCGCGAAAAATACGGCGGCATTTTATGCGACATCGGTTCGCATCAAATCGAACAATTTTTATCCTACACCGGCGCGAAAGACGCCGAAATCGTTGCCGCACAAATCGAAAATTACAACTCGCCGCAACATCCCGGCTTGGACGATTTTGGCGACTGCACACTTCGCGGCGATAATGGCACAACGGGCTATTTCCGCGTGGACTGGCTTACGCCCGACGGACTCTCGACATGGGGCGACGGACGCACGTTCATTTTGGGCACAGACGGATATATCGAACTGCGCAAATATGTAGACATAGCCCGCTCCAAGCGCGGCGGTCATTTATTTTTGGCGAACAAACACACCGAAGAATACATCGACTGCGAAGGCAATGTGGGGCATCCGTTTTTCGGCGCGCTAATCCTCGACTGCCTGAACCGCACGGAAACCGCCATGCCGCAGGCGCATACCTTCAAGGCGGCAGAGCTTTGCGTCAAGGCGCAGATGATTGCGGAGCGGGCGAAAGGGATTGTTCGGGAGTAAGTGATTCACTGATTTGCTTTCGCTTTATTCCAAGCCCTCGCATATGCAGTGCCAACAAGCGACGGTATCCCTTTGGGTCTGTTGCTTTCCATTTCAACTTTGATATTTTGCGCTTTATTTCTCACCATTGCCATTTCTCATATAGATTGCTTTTCATCAATATCACCCAAACCAATTATACCACGTTTTGGCATTTGAGCATATGTTTTAGACGGGGCTTAGTATCA
>JGI24703J35330_11748394_pt1 | contig 15275 bp, 16 predicted proteins | sample TergutNt197P1_FD_35330 | JGI IMG/M metagenome (IMG submission 35330) | reverse complement strand
ATGCTAATGAGATGCGTGATAAACATGTTCATGCTGAATTTTTGCTTTGTAATGGGCTAAAGTTAAGATATGAGGATGTCCGCAAATTCGGAACTTTCCACTTATATACAAAAGAAATCCCACTTGAATTGACCGCTTCCTTTGCTGTGTTAGGTCCTGAACCATGGGCAGATGAATTTAATGTCGATCATTTGATGGCAAAATTTAAATGGAAAAAAATGCCGATTAAATCCATCTTACTGTCCCAGAAAGTTGTCGCAGGTCTTGGAAATATTTATGTAGATGAAGTTTTGTTTGCTGCAAAAATTCACCCGATGAAGAAAAGTGGTGACTTGACCCGTGAAGAAGTGGTGCGTGTGGTGCATTATACAAAGGAAATTTTAAATCAAGCCATCATCCATAAAGGTACGACGATTAGGACATTTTCTTCTGGGCATGGCGCATGTGGTGAGTTTCAAAATTTTTTACAAGTCCATACGAAAAAAGATGAGCCTTGTCCGAGGTGTAGTACCTTGATTGTGAAGACAAAAGTCGGTGGACGTGGCACGTACTTTTGTTCATCTTGTCAGCCTGAGATGTAGAGGATAGTGTAAACTAGTTAGGGAGGTAGACAAATCTATCAGCGATTGTTATAATAAGACAAACCCTAAAATGCTAGATGTAGGGTGAAAGGATGATGCACATGGAAGGAATGGAATTAATTAGCTTTCAAATGATCGCTGCCGTTGGAACAGCTAGAAGTATGTATATAGAAGCAATTCAAGCTGCTAAAAATGGGAACTTTGATGAAGCAGATCAATTAATCGAGGAAGGTGCCAAAATATTTCTTGAAGGTCATAAAGCACATGCTTCACTTATTCAGCAAGAAGCAAGTGGTGAAAAACTTGAGTTTAGCTTATTATTAATGCATGCAGAAGATCAATTAATGAATGCTGAAACAACAAAAATAATGGCAGTAGAAATCATCGATCTTTACCGATCAAGATAGCTTGTGTGAGGATAAAAATTAAAAAGACGAATTGGCCATCAAACACCGTGTGTAGTGTGCTACCATTCGTCTTTTATATTGCTTAAACTTGATAAACTACTTCTCCTCTTACAAGGGTTAAGTGACAATTAAACGCATCATCAAGGAAGATAATATCGGCATCTTTCCCCACCTCAAGGCTTCCTTTCCGATCAGAAACATGAATGGACGTTGCAGGATTAAGTGAAGCCAACCTAATAACCTCAAACAATGTCGCATCTGTATGTTCATAAAAGTTACGCACCGCTTGATTCATCGTCAAAACACTCCCTGCAAGTGTCCCATCTACAAGACGTGCAACACCATCTTTTACAGTTGCTTCCTGTCCACCAAGATCATAAACCCCATTTTTCATGCCACCTGCCCGCATACTATCTGTAATTAAAACAATGCGACCTTCTCCTTTATTATCTAACAAAAACTGAAAGAGATATTCACTTACATGGACTTTATCAGCAATTAATTCGGTAAAAACATCATGTATTAATGCCGCTCCCACAATACCAGGGTCTCGGTGATGCAAGCCTGTCATCGCATTAAATAAATGGGTCATATGAGAGCATCCGTTTTCAATCGCCCTACTTGCTAGCTCATAACTTGCATCACTATGCCCAATTGATAAGGTCACACCTGTTTCAGCTTTTACTGCCTTGGTAAATTCAAAATCCGGATCCATTTCTGGTGCGTACGTCACAAGCTTAATGACATCTGAAAAGTCTTTGATCCATTCATAATCAGGTGCTGCAACAAATGCTTCGTTTTGTGCACCTTTATACTTTACATTAATAAACGGACCCTCTAAATGCGCCCCTAATACTTCTGCCCCAACTAAAGCTTCACCTTGCAAATTCCTTACCGCTTCCAATGACTTATAAACATCTGCCTGTGCCATCGTCAGTGTCGTTGGTAAAAATGATGTTGTTCCATATCGAGCAATTCCTGAAGCAATCGTCTTAATCGCATCCACGGTACCATCCATCACATCAGCACCCATGCTTCCATGAATGTGAACATCGACAAATCCTGGCGCAACAATGAACCCTTTTGCATCAATAAGGTCTGCATCAACAGGGGCAACATCTGCAATCTCAATAATCTCCCCATCATGTATAACTAATACTTTACTTTCTAACACATCAGTTGGTGTGACAATTTTTCCATTTATAATCGCCTTCATTTCATGTTCAACTCCATTTCTTTTAAGGTTGTGCGACAATTATTTCAAATGTTCCATCAAGCTCAACTTCTGCACTTTCAACTGGAACGATGAGATGATCACCTTTTTTAATCGGGTAACCTGCAATTTTTCCTATTCCACTAATCACACTAATAAGCGCATAAGTCGGCTTTTTAAATTGATGTGTCGCAATACCACGAACTTCATATTTTGAAACAGTAAAAAATTTATTTGAAACGAGTTCTATCACGAATAATGCTTCTGTTTCTGCAATTACGATAGATTCTAATTCCCTGCTAATATGAGGAATGGTACTCACATCAAGAGATTTCTGAATATGTAATGTCCGTGGGCTTCCATTATCGTCTAAGCGCCCATAGTCGTATAGTCTATAAGTTGTATCCGATGACTGTTGAACTTCAAGAATGACAATTCCTTTACAGAGCGCATGAATGGTTCCCGATGGTACATAGAAAAAGTCACCTTTTTTAACAGGTTGGCGTCGTAAAAATTGATCCCACTGATCGTGTTCAATCATTTTGATTGCTTCTGCTTTCGTTGTTGCATGGTGTCCGAAAATAATTGTTGCATCGGCATCACAATCTACAACATACCAGCATTCTGTTTTTCCAAGCTCACCCTGTTCATGCTTTTTGGCATAATCATCATCTGGATGGACTTGAACTGACAAATCAGCATTGGCATCAAGCACCTTAACCAGTAAAGGAAACACCTTATCTTGCTGTATTCCAAAAACTTCTGGTGCATCACGCCACAACTCACTTAACTTCTTACCTGCATACTGACCATTTTTAACTGTACTCTCACCATTCGGATGCGCAGAAATCCCCCAACACTCACCGATGTTTCCTGCTGGGATGTCGTAGCCAAATTTTTCTTCCAATGCTCGTCCCCCCCAAATACGGGAGTGAAAAACAGGCTCTAAAAACAATAATTTATCTTGCATCTCAAATCCCTCTGTTCTTTCAAGCTTTCTAAGTTAATTCCAAATATAACTAATAACCTCAGCAGGTGTTAATTCAGCTTTTACTGCTTCCTCAAGCTGCTCTTCAAGTAGATTACATACTTGAGGTGTCAAGCCTTCAATTTCCAAACTGAAAGCACTCGTTTCTGCTGTTAAGTTGTAGCCACGTGTAATGAGTTCATCACCACCTTCTTTACGCTTCATGGCAGTCAAAGCAAATGCGTCTCCTTTAATAGTTAAGTACTGATGTTTGCTCTTTAAGTGCCCTGTATGAATGGTTGTTTGATAGGCACTAAAAGGAATTTGCGCATTCTTTGCATCGTGGTAAGTTCTTAAGCGACTCGTCTGATCTGCGCCGTGGAAAGCGATGGCATATTCAACGGTTGATTCACCTAAACATTGGGCATCTGGTGTTGGGAAGTGCCCCCAGTCGCCTAATTCTCCCGTTGCTCTTAAGAGTGTAATCGCTATCGTATTTCTATCTTTTAATAGCTCGTATTCATTTAACCCATTATTTGAAACGGTTACACCATGAACCTCGTCAAAGACACTTGAAAATGCGTGCTGATGCTGTGGGTTTGTCGGGTTAATCCAACTTGCACTGACATCATTTGAACGGACAACTGCCTCGTAGATACTATCAGCAACATGGGTATTTGCATGAATATCAGTTGGGAATAACACGCGCAATCGGTGGTCTTTCATTTGATTATTAAATGTCGTTTCAAATTTTAACTGGCGACTTCCTTTGTTGTTTGGAGCGTGTTGGCAAAGCATGATTCAAAAATTCTCGCCCACGCTATATGTTTCTCTCCGCATTTTTCTTTAATGTGATCCATTAAATTTTGAACACTTGTTGGTATTGTTTCGTAGTTCATGATCATCTTTACTCCTTTATGTTAATACAACTTCAAAGTCATGTTTCTGGCTTAGAAATACAGATTCTGTGTATTCGATCACTTCGCCTTTTTTTGTATAGAGACGGCGGTTTATTCTTAGTGCAAGGTCATTTTTAGGTTGTTTTAATAATTCAGCTTGGTCATCATTTAAAAGAATGGGTCTAATTTTTTGTTCAGCTTGAGCGAGTTGGTGTTGATACTTTTTCGTGTATAGGTCATACATGGAGTAGCCCCTAATCAATTGCGTATCCAAAGCGGGACACATTTTTTTATCTAAATAAATCGACTCCAATACGAATGGTTCACCTTCTAGGTAACGGATGCGTCTGATTTTATAGGCAGTTTCTGAGTTTGTTTCACCATTTAGTCTTAATTTTCTTTTAACCCATTTACTCATTGGAATTTCGATAAATGATAACAGTTCATTTGTTACTTCTAAGCCTTCTTTTTCTTGCATTTTACTTAAGCTTTCTAAGCCTTGATAACGAGAAACTGGCTTTTTAGTTGCAACAATGGTGCCTTTTCCTTGATGACGAATGAGTAGACCTTCTCTCACTAGGCTAGTAATTGCTTTATTTGCAGTCATTCGACTAACCCCTTGCACTTCACAAAGTTCACGTTCAGGTAGCAAAAAGTCCCCCTCTACCAAATCCTCTACTTCAATCATTTCTCGGATAATATTGGTAAGCTGAATGTATAGTGGGATATTTAATTCTTTATCAACTATTCTCATCAATTAACCTCCTGAGCTATGTACCCTATATTGATACAGCTATTTTTTCATCTTTTAACGCAGTTGATACAGCATAAAATGTCTTTGATTTTGTACTGTATATATACTCCAATAATAGTATAATCAGTCAAATATGTCAACAGTAAATGCTTGCCTATACTTGAAGGGTGATGTGCGCTAATGCTGTTTTTATAAAATGCTTTGTATAGCCAGAAGTTTTGTTGCTCGTTTGATCATCTTTTATTAGGAGATTTATTGTTCAACACTTAATATATCTTTATCTTGTGCTACTTCAAACTTGAGTGCGATGATGCTCCATGGAAATTCACGTTCAGGTAGCATCAGTTGATAAGCACCCTTCTCTTCTTCAAAATTGACCAGCTCTTGATGATCTAGTGTCGCTACATTTTTGATTATTTTTCCTTCAACCTCTATGTGATCTATCATCAATGAGGTTGGGGAAGATGCCTCTTCGGATATGATATAAAAGCCATAATAGCAATCACCTTTTCGCGTCATTTTCCATGTTCGATCACCTGCTAGGTCAGTTAATGCACGTGTTTCGTAGATGCCTTCGCCACACAGGCTTACCCACTTACCAATCTCAGCCATCATTGATTTGCTTTCTTCCGTAAATGTTCCATCAGGTTTAGGACCAACACCTAGAATAATATTTCCACCTTTTGTTACAACATCAATAATAGCTAAAATGATTTCACGGCTTGATTTATAGACATCAGTTGGCACATAGCCCCAGTCGTTACCAAGGGGAATGTTGCTTTCCCATGTTTGCTTTGGTATCTCATCATAAGAGGGGATTTTTCGCTCCGGTGTTACATAATTCTCATGACGTCCACCCATCATCCGATCAACCATTAGCAGGTCTTTATTTGTCTTGCGAACTTTCTCTGCAATCTCATCCATGCGCAAGTCCTCTGGGTCTTTACCACACCACCCCGCATCAAGCCATAAAATATCAATTGAGCCATAATTTTGTGTAATTTCTTCTAGCTCGTTATGAACATACTGCACATATTTGTCCCAAAGTTCAGGATTTTCTGTTGGACTATAATCTGCTCTTCGGTCTTTAATTGTATCTGGTTTGCTCCAGTAAAGCGGGCTATGCCAATCAGCTTTTGAGTAGTATGCGCCGATTCCTAAGCCTTCATTACAAAACGCATCGACAACCTCTTTGTATAAGTCAACTTTACAGGGGCTACGGTGGCTACAAATTTTATAATCACTTTGCACAGTGTTCCACATATGGAAACCATCATGATGCTTTGTTGTGAAGATCATGTAGCGAAATCCAGCACCCTTACACATTTTTGCCCACGCTGTTGGATTGAAATGCGTTGGATTGAAATCATCAATTAAGTTCCAGTAATCACGTTGAAGCGTTTTAATATCATCGCGCCACGCTTTAGGTTCACGTGCCCACTCGTCTTTTTCCGACAGCTGCCATGATTCAACAATTCCCGCTTCTGCATATAGGCCCCAATGGAAGATAACGCCAATCTTTTGATCCTCAAACCACTGTAATTTCTTATTAATTAATTCAGTTTCAGGATAAGTTTTCAGTTCCTTTGAAGGTGCTACCTCTTCAATATCACCACGTATTTTTTCATGCATGATCTATGTCTCCTTTCTCCTTTAATGTTAACTCAACAACTGTTGAATATGGATCAGGTAACGTATCTGCCCATGGTAAATTTAAGAAAGCATCATTTGGAAATTTTGTCACATTCCAAGGTCGCTCAAGTGGTATCAAAACACCATCAAGTAACAGCTGCGCAGATTTAATTTTTCCTTCAAGTCCAATTAAGGGAATAGGACCTACTCCTCTTTCAAGAATATGAGCATAAAGCTTTCCATTTTTGGCCGTAAATCTTCCCCCTGCTATCTAATGCGACCATCCCAACCGTATCATGACCATCGTAGGGGTTCAAGTTCTTCTCGTAAATTTCTTTTAAACGATTTGCATATAACGTACTCGCTCTTGATGTTAACATATTTTTAATTTCAAAGCCCTCTTTTTCAGCATACTTCGTAGCACCCGCACCCACGAGAAAAATATTAAAAGTATCTTTACTGAGTTTTCTCGCGACTGAAATCGGATTTTTAATATGTGATGCACCTGCAATTGCCCCAATATCAAAATTATCCCCATCCATATACGCAGCATCAAGCTCAACTAGACCTGCTTCGTTTGGAAGCCCACCATAGCCAACTGACTTATAATAAGGATAATCTTCAACTGTAATGATTGCCTCTTCTATTGCATCACCAGCACATCCTTCATTCAAAAGCACTTGCTGCCCCTTCTTAACACCTTCATAAGCCATTCTCCATGTCGCAATCATTCCCCACATGATAACGCCTCCTTAAATTGATCCATTAAGTGCCTTACTTTTTTGTGATCAACATACCCATTCGTTCGAACTGCAGAACCAAAATGAAAATGCTGTGCACCAGTTTGTGCTTTGATATCTCTAGTATTCTCTAGTGTTAGTCCACCACCTAACAAAATATCAATATGACCAGCACCTGCAATCATCTCTCGAATTAAAGCGGTATTTTTTGTAATCGGTGTCAATAAGCTACCTGATGTTAAGATCGTGGTCATTTGCTTATAACGAGACAATTTCTCTACGCTGTGGATGACATTTGTTTCATCAATCGCGCGATGAAAAGTCACGTTAAGTCCTTCGCAGACTGACAGAAGAAACTCTAACTTTTTGAAATCAATGACATTCTCCTCAGTTAGTACACCTAGTACAACACCTTTAGCACCTAGTTCATTTGCGATTTCAATATCCTTCTTCATTAACGCAATTTCATCATTTGTATAAACAAAGTTATTACTATGAGGTCTAATCATCACATTGACTGGAATCTGAACGGACTTAACAACAGCTTGAATCAATCCATAACTAGGTGTTAGCCCACCCTCTGATAAAGCTGAAACAAGCTCAATCCTATGAGCACCTCCCGCTTCTATCTCTATTGCATCTTTAACTGATGTTGCAATCATTTCAATCATACTCACACATCCTTATATAAAAATTGGTATATACCAATTATAGCATGTTCAATATCTATCTGCAAGTTTTTGTTAATTGAAAAAAATATTTACTGTAACAAGCATGAAAAAAAGAGCGATTTTTTTCCTTTTAGGGGCTTGCAATTGATTATGAAGTAGTGTATAATGAATCTCGTTAGCACTCACAGAGAACGAGTGCTAAAAATAAAACTTAACTTTATAGGAGGGCATAAGAAATGTTAAAACCTTTAAATAATAATGTTGTCATTGAGCCAATTGAGGTAGAAAAAAAGACAGCAAGTGGCATTATTCTATCTGGAGATGCAGCGCAACCGAAACACGCAGAAGGGACTGTTATCGCCGTTGGACCAGGAAAATTAAGTAAATCTGGGGACAGGCAAAAAATGTCAGTTAGCGTGGGTGATCGTGTCATTTATGGTGGCTATAGTCAAAACACTGTCACACATGAAGAAAAGGAATTAATTATTTTACCGGAAACGGATATTTTAGCATTAGTGGAGGGAAGTAAATAATGGCAAAAGAAATTTTATTCGCAGCAGATGCAAGAAAATCAATGATTTGCGGGGTAGACAAGCTTGCAGATACAGTAAAAGTAACACTCGGACCAAAGGGTCGTAATGTGATTTTAGAACAAAAATTCGGAGCACCACAAATTATTAACGACGGTGTTTCAATTGCAAAAGAAATTGAACTTGAAGATAAATTTGAAAACATGGGTGCACGCCTTGTAGCAGAAGTTGCGAGCAAAACGAATGATGTCGCAGGTGATGGCACAACAACAGCAACTGTTTTAGCACAAGCGATGATTCGTGAAGGAAACAAAAACATCGTCGCTGGTGCAAACCCAATGGTCATCCGCCGTGGCATGGAAAAGGCAGTCACTGTTGCAGTAGAAGCACTTAAATCACAATCAAAGCCAGTTGAAGGAAAAGATGGCATTGCTAATGTTGCATCCATTTCTGCTGGGGATCAAGCAGTAGGAGATTTAATTGCTGAGGCGATGGAACGTGTTGGCAATGATGGTGTGATTACACTTGAAGAATCACGTGGCTTTGAAACAACGCTTGATGTTGTTGAAGGGATGCAATTTGATCGAGGGTACCTATCTTCATATATGGTAACAGATGCTGAAAAGATGGAAGCTGCCCTTGAGAAGCCTTATATTCTTGTAACAGATGCAAAAATTTCTAGTATGCAGGATCTTCTTCCAATTTTAGAGCAATTAATGCAATCAGGACGCGCCATGTTAATCATTGCAGAGGACGTAGAAAGTGAAGCACTCGCAGCGTTAGTCCTTAATAAACTGCGTGGAACGTTAAATGTCGTCGCTGTGAAAGCACCAGGCTTTGGGGATCGCCGCAAGGCAATGCTTGAAGATATTGCCATTTTAACAGGTGCACAACTCATTACAACAGAGCTTGGGATGGAGCTAAAAGAAGTCACACTAGAGCAATGTGGAACAGCTGGTAGAGTTATTGTAACAAAAGACCACACAACGCTTGTTGAAGGGGCTGGAGATACAAAAGAAATCAGTGGACGTGTAGAGCAAATTAGAGCAGAAGCTGCACATACAACATCTGAATTTGATAAGGAAAAATTAGTAGAAAGACTTGCAAAATTAACAGGTGGTGTCGCTGTTATTAAAGTTGGAGCAGCGACAGAAACAGAATTAAAAGAGCGCAAGCTTCGAATTGAAGATGCACTTAACGCAACACGAGCAGCAGTAGAAGAAGGCATTGTTGCTGGTGGTGGAACAGCTTATATGAATATTCATAAAGAAGTCGCAGCAATTGAAGTTGCAGGTGATGAAGCAACGGGAGTAGCTATTATTCTTAAATCACTTGAAGCACCAGTACGTCAAATTGCTGAAAATTCAGGAATTGAAGGTTCAGTTATTGTTCATCAATTGAAAGATATGGAAACTGGACTTGGCTACAATGTAATGACTGACCAGTTTGAAGATATGTTTAAAGCTGGCGTTGTAGATCCGACAAAAGTAACACGCTCAGCACTACAAAATGCAGCAAGCATCTCAGCTTCATTCTTAACAGCTGAGGCAGCAGTTGTAGATGCACCAAGCTCAGACGCACCAGCAATGCCTGATATGGGCGGTATGGGTGGCATGGGCGGTATGATGTAACGAATAGAAGACTCAGGTCAGAAAAGGTGTTGACCACCCATATTGTTAAAATAGGTCATCGGAAAAATGTGTATTGATAAGAAGGCTCAGTTTGTTCATGACTGAGCCATTTTACTGTACAAAAATATATCCAACATATGTAGCATAAATAGCAAGAAATACAATCGCTTCTATACGCTTAACTTCACGTCCTGTAGCTGAAAAAATCCACAACAACGCAACAGACGCACTCATAAAGATGACATCAATCAATGTAAAGGCTGTTGTGACTGCTTCTCCTAGTATAACAACAGGAACTCCAAGTACGACACAAATATTAAAAATGTTAGAGCCGATGATATTTCCGATTGCCATCTTATTTTCCCCCTTTTTAGTAGCGACAATCGTTGTTATGAGTTCTGGAAGTGATGTGCCAAAGGAAAGTACTGTAACTGAAATGATTTTTTGACTGATCCCAATTGATGTTGCTAGTGTACTCACATTATCAACGATTAAGTGACTTCCAAAAAGAATTCCAGCTAACCCGAGAAGAAGGAGCAGTGTAGACTTAGGGAGTTTATACCGAGGTGCCTCAATCACTGCCTTACTCGCTTTATCAGCTTTGATCAATGTAATTAAATAGTAAATAAAAATGGAAAAGAAAAGTAACAAGATAATACCATCGGCACGGGCGAGTGAGTTAAAGGCTGCATCATTAAAGAATGTATCTAAAAGTAGAACTGAGAATCCTAATGTAATCAAAAGTAAAATCGGAATTTGCTTTCTAATCACATCATGTTCAACCTTAAATGGCTTAATCAAGATCGAAATCCCTAAAATAACGAAAATGTTTATAATGCTACTCCCCACAACATTACCAAAAAGCATATCAACATTACCGGATACGTGAGAGCCAAAAGAAATTGCTAATTCAGGAGCAGAGGATCCAAAAGCAACAACCGTCAATCCAATAGTAGTTGTCGACACTTTAAAGCTTCGTGCTAAAGATGCTGCTCCAGAAACAAAAAAGTCAGCGCATTTTATCAGGATCACAAAACCAAGTATAGCTAAGACAATATTTAATAACAAATCAATTCCCACCTTAAACGATATTCATTATTCATTATTATATCATTAATGAGAAAAACTATCCATCAGTTTTAACAAAGGGAGAAGTGATTCAATCAGAGGTTTTCTGATTAATCATTTTTTAATGTACTCACAACGGGCAACCACAGCTTAAATTCCATTCCTGAACCATCAGCTGAGGGTGCAAATGTAAACTCGATCCTTAATTGTCTCAACAGTTGCTTGGCGATAAAAAGCCCAAGCCCTGTTGCATGTTCAGCAGTATTCTGTGTCATAAGTGGTTTGAAAATCTCATCAACACGCGCTTGCGACAAAGGCTTACAACTATTAAAAACTGTTAATACCCCCTCATCGTAAGTCACTCGCACCTGACCACCAACACGTGTGTAGTTAGCTGCGTTAGAAAAAAGATTAGATAGCACCTTTGAAAGTAGATGCTTCTTCGTGCGAATAGAAACATTTTCTGGGACAACTTCGCGGTATGACAATTGTTTCACCATAAAAATAGCGCCGTACAAATTTGATGTTTCTTTAAGAATGTCTGCTAAGTCGTATACATCTTCGGGTTTTTTATATTGCTCCGAAAGATTTAACGACTCCTTGGTAAGTTGGATGGTCTTTTGAAGAAATTCACGACATTCTTCGAGATAATGCTTTTGATTATCATGGTACGGCGACACTTCGTAGATAATCCCTTCAAGGAGTGCATTAGCTGAGGCGAGTGGGGTTTTCATTTCATGGGAAACCGACTGCAAGAACTCGATTTTCTTATTTTCTGCATCTGAATAACGGCTAATCTCCTGTTCAAGTGTCACAATTGTACCACGTAATTGCTCATAAAGCTGGCTAATATTGTGGCTCAACATACCAATTTCATCTTGAGATTTTATCGGGATTTTGACATTTGACTCAAGCTTACCCATTCTTGATGTTGCAGCTTGGATTTGTTTAATAGGATTCGCCAGAAAGTGCGAGAATAGAAATGCTACAATAAGTGCAAAAATAATAGAAAGCATCGCAGCAACGGGATACATGCTCATAACAACGACTTGGGCATCTGCTAAAGGTGAAAGTGGGATAGCGATCTCAAGTGTCCGCGCGTAACCTAGACTTGTGGTATAATGAAATGGCAAGCTCAAGAAAGTATCCTCAAAATTGATCGCTCTCAAACTAAAACTACCAATCGGCGCAGAGTGATCTTGAACTTCAATAATTCGGATATTTCGACCATGAAATGCTGGATTAGGCTCACCTGCGCCAAGTGCCCACTCTATTTCGAGCACCTCGTTAACAATGTCTTCTTGGACCTCGGCTGTTACATGACCAAAATTTTCTCTTGTTGATTGAACGCTTTGCCTAATCGGTGTTTGAGTTAATGCAACATTGCGATGGAATACTTCTAGTTGAAACAAAACCCCTCCTTCACTGTTTAATAGTCTAAATGGAGAGCTACTACCATGAAAAAGATGGCTTAAAATAGCTACCTCATCGTGTATATACTCAGTCCTTTCAAGCTCGGCGATTCGATTATTGACCATTTCATTATAAGTTGCAATTTTATGATTCTGATAAAACTCTGGTAAAAACATATAAGTTAGTGTAAATGCAATAAACGTGATAAGCATTAACATCCCAGCTGTAATTAGAAATGTCTTCCAGAAAATATTAAACTTAGGTTTCTTTTGCTTTTTCATAGCAGCACACGCTCCTCTGACCTCTAGGATCCAAATCGATAGCCAATGCCCTTCACAGTGATGATGATTTCAGGGCATAATTTTTTACGAATATTTTTAATATGCGGATCTAAAATACGAATCTCATCCTTATATTGCCAACCCCAAATCGACTCAATAATGGCTTCTCTTGTTAATGTTAATGTTTTATTTTCATGTAGCAGTTTGATGATGTTAAATTCAGTCGATGTTAATGGTATGACTTCTCCATTTACGTCACTGAGGGTATATTTTGAAAAGTCGAAACAAAAGCCGTGAATGGTTATGATGTTGTTGTTCGGGTAAATTCTATTCATCAGTGCTTGGATTCTTTTAGTCATAATGAGTGGCGAAACGGGCTTGTCGACATATTCATCAGCTTTTAAGTCGAAAACGTTGAGTTGTGTGAGTTCATCATCAAGGGCAGTTAAAACGATAACTGGGACATTGCTATGGGTGCGGATTTTTTGTAAAAAGTCGAGTCCTGTTCCATCAGGTAAGTTTAAATCCAGTACAATCAGCTGAATGTCTGGAGTAAACAATTCACTTGCTTGTGCAATGGTATAGGCTTGCGCTGTTGTGAATCCTTCTTTTTGCAAAAATCCAGCTAACACATTGTTTTGCGTTACATCATCTTCTACAATTAAAATTGCCATCTTCCTCAACCACCTTTCAAATGTAGATTCTTTCAGCTAATCTACCACCTGACTTCTAGTACAGTATACCATATCTGATAGCTACTAGTATACTGTACAAAAATAGAATATTAATGAAACATATCTGAATTTTAACTGAAGATTTAATTTGCAATACGATATTTAATATTTTACTAAAATGTGGTAAAATAAGTAAACCGAGAAAACAGGAGGTAGTAAGATGGCTAAATTGAAAGATATTGCAAATGCGACTGGATTTTCAGTTGCAACAGTCTCTCGCGTACTTAATCATGATCATTCTTTTAACGTTCCAGAAGAAACCCGCTTAAAAGTTATACGAGCAGCCGAACGATTAAACTATGTTGCAATTAGTAAGCGTCACCGTCCTTTTTATACGAATAGCAAAACTGAAACAGCTGATAAGACTCTTGCGAAGGAAAAGAAAAAAATGCGAATTGGATTGGCATATTGGTATTCTCCCTCAGATGAGATCATTGACCCTCATTACCTGGCAATCAAATCTTGCATTGGAGAAAGTTGTGAAGCATTGGGCGTTGATTTAAAAGTATTTTACTTGCATGAAAGAGAATATGATGATATCAAACGAGAAAACCTTGATGGTCTTATTGCTTTAGGAAAGTATAGTGATTACGAAATTACAGCACTATATGAGTTAAACCAAAACTTTGTTCTAGTTGACTGCTACACCGAGCATCCAGAAATAGATGTCGTGATGGTCGATTTAAAAGTTACAACAAAAAGTATTATTGACTATTTAACCACAACAGGCATTGACTCAATGGGATTTATTGGTGGCATTGAAAGTACAATAGATGGAAAAATAGTTGAAGATGTCCGCTTTAGGACATTTACTAAATATGGAAATGCTGATGATGATGCCGTTTACCTAGGGAGGTTAACCGCAGAATCAGGTTACGAAATTATGAATAACATCATTAAATCAGGCAATATCAAGCCAGCATATATTGTAGCAACTGATGTGATCGCAATCGGCTGTTTGAAAGCACTACATGAACATCAAATTAAAATCCCCGATGAGGTGGCAATCGTTAGTTATAATAACATTACGTTTTCTGAGTATACTGTACCTGCCTTATCAACAGTTGATTTAAATACGCATCACTTAGGTGCAACAGCAGTAGAAACGGTAATTGAACGCATTAAAAGTGGACGACGAATTGCTAAAAAGATTTTTATCCCTACAGAGCTGATCAAACGCGAAACTAGCTTATAAAGATAACTTGACAATTTAAGGAAAATGTTTGTATAATAGCAATGACTAACATCTTATTATATGGAGGGAATCAACATGAAAGTAATTGATACAAAAAATGCACCTGCTGCTATAGGTCCATACTCACAAGCAGTAGAGGCGGGAAATACATTATATATTTCAGGGCAACTTCCACTAGATCCAATCACCATGGGGTTTGTGTCTGATGATGCAAAAGAGCAGACGCATCAATGTTTGAAAAATTTAAAGGCAATCATTGAAGAAGCAGGATTTACATTAGAAAATGTTGTTAAATGTGGCATTTTCTTAAAAGATATGAATGACTTTGCTGCAGTAAATGAAGCATATGGTGAATACTTTAAGATTCATAAGCCAGCTAGATTTTGTGTAGAAGTCGCAAGGCTGCCTAAAGATGCTAAAGTTGAAATTGATGCCATTGCAGTGAAAGCATAATTCTTTATACCTAATAGAAAATCGAGCCCATAAGAAGGACTCGATTTTTCATATGATTACCAACCACGATGAGCCATTTGATCTTGTACATCAAGTGATTTAGCAG